>ERZ773075.12-NODE-12-length-208008-cov-62.0637_pt1 | contig 208008 bp, 180 predicted proteins | sample MGYA00580614_ERZ773075 | MGnify/ENA primary metagenome ERZ773075 (study PRJEB29015, sample SAMEA2738021) | human oral metagenome | biome: human oral; feature: human-associated habitat; material: dental | place: China | collected 2043 ...
CACGTGATGCCAGATTGGCGGAACTCATCGGGAAACTCTTGGTGAAAAGCACCAGGTTTGCCGGACTCTGGGCAGAAGGAGACGTCGCTGACTGCACGGTGGGAAACATGCTTCTCGCGCACCCGGGACTGGGACATGTCGACGTCGACTACCAGGTGTGGCAGCAACCCGAGTCGCCTGATCACCGTCTCGAGGTCTACACCCCCAACGACCGTTCGTCCCGGGAAGCGCTCGACCTGCTCAAGGACGGGCGGTTCCCTCCCCGGACCGTGGGGACCTGTTAACGGGCCACACCCTGACCCACTACCGGGATCCCTCAGCGCTTGTGGGTGATCCTGCCGTTCCACAGGGTCATTTCGACCGGATCGGGGAGATCCCGACCGTGGTATGGGTTGTTGTGGCTGATGGAGGCGGAGTCGTTCCGGTCCACCGTTGCCCGCCGCTTCGGGTCGACCAGCACCAGGTTCGCAGGTTCACCGGGCCTCAGGGGGCGGCCCTGCCCCGTTGCCTTCCCGATCCGGGCCGGGGTGTGGCTCATTCGATCGGCCACCTGCTGCCAGGTCAGGCGGCCCGGGGAGACCATGGTTTCCATCACCACCGCTAGGGCCTGTTCCAGCCCCAGCATCCCCGGTCGGGCGTCGACAAAGGCGTGGTCCTTGTCCTGCGGCGCGTGGGGTGCGTGGTCCGTAGCCACCGCATCGATGGTGCCGTCGGCCAGAGCGGCTCGCACCGCCTCGACGTGTTCGTCGGTGCGCAACGGGGGATTGACCTTGAAGGTGGTGTCGTATCCCACGACCTCTGGGGTGGTCAGGTACAAGTGGTGGGGGGTGGCTTCGGCGGTCACCCGGATGCCCCGTTTCTTGGCCCAGCGCAGCACGTCCACGCTCTCCGCCGTCGAGACGTGGCACACGTGCAGGCGGGAACCGGTGGCTTCCGCCAAGGCGACATCGCGGGCGATTATCACCGACTCCGCCACCGGAGGCCAGCCCGGGAGCCCCAGCCGACCGGAAATCTCACCCTCATGGCAGCACGCATCAGGTCCGGCGAGGGTCGCATCTTGGGCGTGCTGCGCCAGCACCCCGTCGAACGGTTTGACCCATTCGAATGCGCGCCTCATCAGGCTGGCGTCCATCACGCAGTGTCCGTCATCGGAGAACACCGAGACTCGGGCCCGTGAGCGGTGCATCAGCCCCAGCTCCGCCAGCTCCCGGCCCGCCAGTTTCTTTGTGATGGCGCCGATCGGGAACACCTGGCAGTTGTTCGCGGCAGCTCCCAGAGCCAGCACGTGCTCGGCGTTCTCCGCCGTATCCGTGACCGGCTGGGTGTTCGCCATCGCGAAGACAGCTGTGAAGCCCCCGCGAGCGGCCGCGCGGGAACCGGACTCCACGGTTTCGGCATCCTCGCGTCCCGGTTCACGCAGGTGGGTATGGATGTCCACCAAACCCGGCAGTGCGATCAACCCGTCCGCGTCGATGGTGGTCGCACCCAGGGGGTGCTGATCGACGATGTGACCCGACTCGATGAACATGTCCGTGCGTGACCCGTCGGGTAGGGTCACCCCGGTGATGGCGAGTTTCGACATTGATTTCCTCCCGTCAGTCGGCCAGCAGGTGGTGCAGCACGCTCATGCGGATTGCGACTCCCGAGGAGACCTGGTCGAGCACGATGGAACGCGGATCGTCGGCGGCGGTTGAGCTGATTTCTAGGCCCCGGTTCATGGGTCCGGGATGCGCTATCACCGCGGTGGGACGCAGCCTGCTCAGGCGGGAGGCTGTCAACCCGTAGGCAGCCACGTACTCCCGTTCCGAAGGGAAGAAACCGCCATGCATGCGTTCCCGCTGCACCCGGAGCATCATGGCGACGTCGACGTCCGAGATCACCTCGTCCAGGTCGGGGGTGACCTGCACCCCCCAGGTCTCCACCCCGGGAGGCAGCAGCGTGTGCGGGGCGACCAGCACCACCCGCGCCCCCAGCCTGCTCAGTAGCGCAACGTTTGAGCGGACGACTCTGGAATGCAGCAGGTCCCCGGTGATGGCGACCAGTTTGCCTTCCAGGGTTCCCAGTCTGGTGCGAGTGAAGTGGGTCAGCATCGCGTGGGCGTCCAGAAGGGCCTGGGTCGGGTGCTCATGGGTGCCGTCCCCGGCGTTGACCATACAGGCTCTCACCCATCCCGCGGCCTGGGCCACCGATCCGGAGCCCGGGTGGCGCATCACGATGGCGTCCACTCCCATGGCGTCCAGGGTCATGAGGGTGTCGCGCATCGATTCGCCCTTCGAGACGCTTGACCCACGCGCCGAAACGTTGATGGCGTCGGCGGAGAGCCACTTGGCGGCGAGCTCGAAGGAACTGCGGGTGCGGGTGGAGTCCTCGAAGAAGAGGTTCACCACGGTGCGGCCCTTCAGATAGGGCAATTTCTTGACCCGGGCCTCCTGCAGTTGATGCATCCGCCCGGCCAGGTGAAGGATCGAGTGGATCTCGTCGGTGCTGAGATCGGTGATGCTGAGCAGATGCTTCATGGCCGGGCTCCTCCGAGGCGAATCAGTGGCGGCTGCGTTCCTGGACCCGCAGGTTTCGTTCAGCCTCATCGAGACGCTCGCTTAGTAGGCGCCGTACCTGATCTGTGGGTTCGCCCTCCGCGAGATAGCGGCGGAATCGTTCGACCACATCGGTTGTCGCCAAGGTTTCGGGGAACAACCACCTGAGTGCTGCGCCGATGGCCGCATACCCGCGCGTGTCCCAGCCATCCTCGCGTTTCGAGATGGCCTCGGCCAGTTTCGCGTAGGCATCGACGTAGGGCGCCAGCACATCCTCCTGGCCGTAGCTGATGAACCCCATGGCAATGCTGCGATGGGTCTCGTTCGGGATGTCGGGATCGGCGGTCGCCAGTCGCCACGCCTCTGCCTTGGCCTCGACGGTCGGGAGTCCGGCTCGGGCACCTGCGGCGCGCTCAGCTCCGGTGTTGGTGTTGTCCCTTTCCAGTTCGGTGGCGATCTCCTCCTCGCCGAAGACACCGCGTCGCGCCAGCGTGGCGACGATGAGCCAGCGCACATCGGTGTCCACCGCGAGATCAGTGGGAACCTCCTCATTTTGCAGCCAGCCGCGGATCAGCTCGCAGGCGCTTTCGCTGCGGGCCGCCCCGATCAGGGTCTTCGCGATGATGAGCTGCGCATCGGAACCGGGCTCGGCATCCTTGAGTAGCCCGGCCAGGCCCGTGACTAGTTTCATGTTCGCGGCCTCACGAAGCTCGGGCGCCATGAACCGACCTGAGCAGGCCGCGGCCTGAGCCAGAACCGTCGTGATGGCAGCCATATCCTTTTCGGAGCCGATGCCCTGGAGGGCCAAGGAAACCAGTTCCTGCGGTGCGATCTCGGCGTCACGGACCGAATCCCAGAACAACGACCAGGTGACGGCCCTGGCCAGGGGATCGGCCAGCCTGTCGATCCCGTTCACCAAGGTGTTGCGGGACATTTCGTCGAGGCGGACCTTCGCAAAGGTGAGGTCTCCGTCGTTGAGCAGGACCACGTCGCGTCGGGGCCGTCCCACCAGATCGGGGACATCGGTGCGCTCACCCGAGATGTCGGTTTCGACGTAGTCGACGCGCTCCAGGCCGTTGTCGGTGTTGGCGTAGATGCCGATTCCGAGTCGGTGGGTGCGCAACGTCGGCCATGCCTCGGGAGCCGTCTGGACGATCGTGAACCGCGTGAAGGTGCCGGTCTCGTCGACCTCGAACTCCGCCCTCAGGGTGTTGACCCCAGCGCTTTCCAACCACTGTCCGGTGAACCAGGACAGGTCGCGCCCGGAGGCTGTCTCCAGCTCGCTGAGCAGGTCGGTCAGGGTGGTGTTGCCGTGGGCGTGCTTGCGGAAGTAGCTCCCTACCCCCTTGGCGAAGGCTTCGATGCCGACGAAGGAGACCAGCAGTTTCAACACGGAGGCACCCTTGGCGTAGGTGATGCCGTCGAAGTTCTGTTCCACCTTTTCCAGGTCGCTCATGTCAGCGGCGATGGGGTGGGTGGTGGACAACTGGTCCTGCATGTAGGCCCAGGCCTTGCGTTCGTTCGAGAACGAGGCCCATGGATTGGCTCCCGTGCCGTACTTCTCGGCGATCTTGTCAGCTGCGAAGTGGGAGGCCCACTCGGCGAACGACTCGTTGAGCCACAGATCGTCCCACCAGCGCATCGTCACCAGGTCGCCGAACCACATGTGGGCCAGCTCGTGGAGGATGGTGTTGTCGCGGGCCTCCATCTCGCGGGCGGTGACGCGGGAACGGAACAGGTACTGGTCACGGAAGGTAACGCAGCCCGCGTTCTCCATGGCGCCAAAATTGAACTCGGGCACGAAGATCTGGTCGTAGGAGTCGAAGGCGTAGGGCACCCCGAAGGTTGATTCGAACACGTCAAAACCGCGCTGCGTGGTCTCGAGGATTCGGTCGGCGTCGAGGAATTCAGCCATTGACGCGCGGCAGGCAACGGATGCGGGTAGCAGCCCGGCTGCAGACGTGATCTGTCCCCGTACAACGTGGTATTCGCCTGCCACCAGAGCGGTGATGTAGGTCGAGATCACAGGGGTGGGTGCGTGCTCGAAGCGAGCGATTCCCTCGCCGATCAATTCCCCCGCGACGGAACGGGAATTGGTGAACACATTCCAGTGGGCGGGTGCCAGAACTGTCAGCTGGAAGGTCGCCTTTTGGTCAGGCTGCTCGAAGGTGGCGTACATGCGCCTGGCATCTGCGGTTTCGAACTGGGAGTACAGGTAGATCTTGCCATCGGTGTCGACGAAGCGGTGCAACCCCTCGCCGGTGCGGGAGAAGCGGCATACGGCGTCAATGACGATCGTGTGACTGCCCTCCGTGAGATCCTTCAACGGCAGCCGATAGCCGTCGAACTCATCCGTGGGAAGCGGGCTGCCATCAAGGGTGGCGGAACGGATCTCGTCCGCGATCACGTCCACGTGGGTCGACCCGCCTTGTGAGACGAAGTCGAGCTCGGTGTGAGAGGCAAAGGTGCGCTCGGGGTCGGCGACACCGTTTCCGGTCACGTCAACTGCCACCCGGTAGGCCCCAGCCTTGACGACGCCGGAGCGGAGGGTGGCTTCTTCGCGAGTGATATTGGCGGTTGCCATGGACACCTTCAATCATCGTTGCTGTTCTGCCAAGCTCAAGCACTTTATCGCATCATGCCCGGAGTGGGGATTGTGACAGCATGGGGGTCATGACAATTTCCCCCGAGAATGAACACCGCTGGCAGGAACTTAACAAGCTTCTCCTGGCCGCCAGCGACGCCTACTACGGGGGAGTCGAACCCATCATCTCCGACGCCGAGTACGACGAACGGCTCCAGGAACTCGCGGCCCTGGAGGAACGCCATCCCGAGCTGCGACGCCCAGAATCCGCCACGACGCGGGTGGCCTACGCGCGCGTCACCGAGTTCACCCCCGTCACCCACCGGCAGCGGATGCTGAGCTTGGACAATGTCTTCGATGAGACCGAGCTGACCGCCTGGCTGACCAGGGTGCCCGCCGAGAACTACCTGTGCGAACTGAAGATCGACGGGCTGGCGGTGAACCTCACCTATCTGGACGGGCGCCTCGTTCAGGCAGCAACCCGAGGCGATGGGCGGGTGGGGGAGGACATCACCGGAAACGTCGCCACCATCCACGGCATCCCGCACCGGCTGCGGGGAAACAACATTCCCGCCGTGCTGGAGGTGCGAGGCGAGGTGTTCTTTCCCAAACAGGCCTTCGCGGAGCTGAACGAGGCCCTGGAGGAGGCCGGGCAACACCGGTTCGCCAACCCCCGCAACGCCGCCGCCGGATCGCTCAGGCAGAAGGACCCCAGGGTCACCGCCACCAGGCCTTTGCGGATGATCGTCCACGGCGTCGGAACCCACGACGGCCTCTCCCTGACCCGCCAGAGCCAGGCCTACGAGGTGCTGGGCTCCTACGGGCTGCCGGTATCGGCCCACACCCGGGTGGTCGACTCGGCCGCCGCGGTCCGGGCCTACGTCACCCATCACGGCGAACACCGCCACGACGCCGAACACGAGATCGACGGGGTCGTGGTCAAGGTCGACGACCTGGCCACCCAGCGCCGGCTGGGATCCACCTCCCGGGCACCGCGCTGGGCGATCGCCTACAAGTACCCGCCCGAGGAGGTCCACACCCGGCTCCTCGACATCCGCGTCGGGGTCGGGCGCACTGGGCGTGTCACTCCGTTCGGGGCGATGGAACCGGTGCTGGTCGCGGGATCCAAGGTCGCCATGGCCACTCTCCACAACGCCCACGAGGTGGTGCGCAAGGGGGTGCGGATCGGGGACACGGTGGTGCTCCGCAAGGCCGGTGACGTGATCCCCGAGATCGTCGCCCCCGTCGTCTCGCTGCGTGACGGCCACGAACGCGAATTCGTGATGGCCACCCACTGCCCGGCTTGCGGCACCGCCCTGGTTCAGCAGAAGGAGGGCGACAAAGACTTGCGCTGCCCGAACGCCCGCAGCTGCCCCAGCCAGCTCAGGGAACGCCTCTACTCGCTGGCCGCCCGCGGGGCCTTCGACATCGAGGCGCTGGGTGAGGTGGGCGCCCGCGACCTCCTGGAATCCGGCTTGCTGACCGACGAGTCGGGCCTGTTCGCGCTCACCGAGGAGGACCTGGCCCGCAGCTCCATCTATGCCACCCGGCGGGGAATCACCGCCAACGGCCTGAAGTTGCTGGAAAACCTGGCTGCCGCCAAGCAGCAGCCGCTGTGGCGGGTGCTGGTGGCGTTGTCCATCCGTCACGTCGGCCCCACCGCGGCCCGCGCGCTCGCGTCCCGTTTCGGGAGCATGTCCGCGATCCGTGCCGCCTCCGTCGATGAACTGGCCGACACCGAGGGCGTGGGTCCGGTGATCGCCCAGTCGCTGAAGCTGTGGTTCGAGGTGGACTGGCACGTCAACATCGTCGAGGCCTGGACCGCTGCCGGGGTCCGGATGGCTGATGCACTCTCCAACCCGGGGAGCGACGACCGGCCCTCCGCCATCCTCGAGGGATTGACAGTGGTCGTCACAGGAAGCCTTGAAGGATTTACCCGTGATGGCGCCAAGGAGGCCATCGTTTCCCGGGGCGGTAAGGCCGCTGGATCGGTGAGTCGGAAAACCAGCTATGTGGTGGTGGGGGAGAACGCCGGCAGCAAGGCCGCCAAGGCGGAGGAACTGGGGTTGCCCATCCTCGACGAGGCAGGATTCCTGTCCCTCCTGGAGAAGGGACCCGCTGGGCTCAACGGCGGCGACGCCGCGGCACCATTTGCGCCCGGATTGCCCGGTGACGAGTGACCAGCCCGCTGATGCCGTCGCGTCCAAGTTCCCGTGGCGTGCCCCGCTTGTTCATGGGAACAGTGTAGGAACGCATTAGGGTGGGGCGGCATGGGTCCCCACTCCACAGCCTGGGTTGCGAGAATCAGCGACGAGGCCATCCGAGCTTCCTGGGGCGATGCCACGTTCCTGCGGGGACGTTCCTACGAGGCTGCTGGGCATGTCCTGAGGTATTCCACGAACCGCACCGGCTCCATCGAAGCGGTGGTGAGGGGAACAGGAAAGAAGGTGTACCGGACGTTCCTTCACCACGACCAGAAGGGGGTCAACAGCACCTGCTCGTGTCCGATGAGGATGAGGTGCAAACACGCCGTGGCGGTGTTGCTGGCCGCGCGGGAATCGGCGATGGAGGCCGTTTCCCCGGTGTCCTCCTGGGAAAACGTGCTGGCCGGACTGCTGCCCGCAACCGGGAGCGAGGACAGGACCATTGAACTCGGCCTGGAGTTTCGAATCGACGGTCCACTGGAGCAGCCGAACGGACTGACGTTGCGTCCCCTGCGGCTCGGGGCACGGGGCTGGGTCAAATTCCAGGCCGGCTGGCTGGACGTTGTGGCGAACTACCGGGGGGTGAACTACGAGCCTGTGCAGCGCGAAACACTGCTGCAGATGGCAAGGCTAACGGGGCGCCAGCAGTACACCCATGCCATCCCGGCCTCGGTTTCCCTTGCCGATCTCGGCCCACTGGGCTGGTCGCTCCTGCGGCGGGCCGTTGACGCTGGAATTCAGCTGATCCCAGGCCAGGGAATCCAGGACGTGGAGGTCGGATGTGAACCGGTCAGGATCTGGCTGGATGTCGATTTCCGAGATGACGGATCGCGACAACTCACGATCTCCGGGGATCTGGGCCCAATCCCCCCGGACGGTCGGCGATTCCTGATCGGGGAACCGGCTCACGGGGTGGGGGAACTGGGGGCGGGCGGCCGGTTGCGTCTGTACCCACTGGCCGGGACGGTGCCCGATGCGATCCGCGGATTGTTCAACAAGAATCTGGCAGTCACGATTCCGGCCCAGGATGTCGGGCGGTTCCAGCTGATGTATCTGCCTGGTCTGGTGCACAGGGGGCTCGTCCCGCCGGGCACGTGGGACCCGCAGGATCTTCCACACCCGAAACTCGCCCTGGGACTGACCCACGAACCCGGTCACCGGTTGCTGCTCGAATGGGGCTTCAAGTACGTCTTTGGGGAAACCAGCGTCGATGTCGCGTTCCAGCCTCACGTGGAGGAGACCTTCCGGGACCGGGAGACCGAGCGATCCCTTGAAGGAGTCGCGCTCCGGCTGGTCGGGGACTATCCGGCCCTGTGTGAACTGCGCCAGCAGCGACTGATTCCGAAGGCTGCGGTGACCCGGGCCGATGCTGCCCGGTTCGTCACCGACATCCTGCCCCGTCTGGAGGCCGCCGGAGTCATCGTCACCCATAACGGCGAGGTTCCCGGATACGTGCGTGCTACTGAGGGTCCGGTGCTGTCGGTCGGCACGGAGGATACCGGTGACAACGACTGGTTCAATCTCCACGTCCGGGTTACCGTCGCCGGTCGCGACGTGCCCTTCGAACAGCTCTTCCGGGCGCTCGCTGCGGGGGATGAAGCGATGCTGCTGGATGATGGGACCTGGTTCCCGATGGAGCACTCTGAACTCGATCGACTGCGGCAACTCCTTATTGAGGCCCGGGAACTCGTGGATGCCGGCCCGGGCGGGCAGTTGCGGATCAGCGCCTATCAAGCCGGTCTGTGGGAGGAACTCGCGAGGCTGGGAGTTGTGGAGGAACAGCCACGGCGTTGGCGGGAACGCGTGCAGACTTTGCTGAGCCTCGGCTCAGGTGAGGCACGTGCCCCGGTTCCGGAAGGACTGGATGCGATGCTGCGTCCTTACCAGGAACAAGGGCTCGCGTGGCTCGCCGCGCTCTGGGACGCGAATCTTGGTGGGGTGCTAGCCGACGACATGGGGCTTGGGAAAACTCTTCAGTGCCTGGCACTGCTGGAACGCGCCCGGGAACGCGCGCAGCTTGACGACGCACCGGTGCTCGCCGTGGCGCCCGCCAGCGTCGTCGGCACCTGGGCGGAGGAAGCAGCCCGATTCGTGCCCGGGCTGAAAGTTGTCGCCATCCGGGCCACGCAGGCCAGGCGCGGCACGGAACTGGCCGAGGAGATCCGCGGCGCGCACCTGGTGCTCACCTCCTACACCCTCCTTCGGATGGAGGACGAGGCATACCTGGAACAGACATGGCGTGGCCTGGTGCTGGACGAAGCCCAGTTCATCAAGAACCACCGCTCCCGTACCCATCAGGTGGCGCGCCGCATCGGGGCCCCGTTCACTCTGGCCATCACCGGAACCCCGCTGGAGAATTCCCTCAGCGACCTGTGGTCGATGTTCTCGCTCGTCGCGCCGGGACTGTTCCCGCGCCTGGAGGGTTTCAACGAGATTTACCGCAAGCCGGTGGAGAAAAACGGCAAGACCGATGTCCTGGGGCGCCTGCGCGCTCGGATCCGCCCGTTCATGCTGCGTCGCACCAAACGTGAGGTTCTCAGGGAACTTCCCGAGAAGGTGGAACAGATCACGCGGCTGGAACTCACCCCGGAGCACCGGCGCCGCTACGACCAGCACCTGACGCGGGAACGCACCCGGGTGCTCGGAATGCTCGACGACATGGACCGGAACCGGGTGGCAATCTTCCGTGCCCTGACGAAACTGCGGCAACTCGCCCTAGAACCCCGGCTGGTGGACACGGAACTGCCGCCCACACCATCGGCGAAGATCACCACCCTGCTGGAGCAGATCCGTGAACTGGCCGAGGAAGGGCACCGTGCGCTGGTGTTCTCCTCCTTCACTGGGTTTCTGAAATTGGTTCGCGAGGCATTGGAGGCGGAAGGCATCGAATACGTCTACCTCGACGGACGCACCCGTGATCGGCCCGCCCGCATCGCGCAGTTCCGAGAAGGTGACGCCCCGGTGTTCCTGATCTCCCTGAAAGCCGGTGGGTTCGGACTCACCCTCACCGAGGCCGACTACGTCTTCGTACTGGACCCGTGGTGGAATCCCGCCGCCGAGAACCAGGCCGTCGACCGGGCACACCGCATCGGCCAGACCCGGGCGGTCAACGTCTATCGCATGGTTTCGGCAGACACGATCGAGGAAAAAGTCGTGGCCCTGCAGCAGCGCAAACGCGATCTCTTCGCATCCGTCATCGACACGGGGGAGTTCCGCAGCACGGCCATCACCGCCTCCGACATCCGAGGTCTGCTGGAATAGGGCAATGCCCGAAGGACACGTCATCCACCGTCTCGCCAACACCTTCCAGGAGGACTTCGCGGATCGTGAAGTGAGGGTCAGCTCCCCGCAGGGTAGGTTTGCCGACGAGGCCGCCGTCCTGGATGGGCACACTCTCACCGGGGCCGAGGCCGTCGGGAAGCATCTGTTCATCAACTTCGACGTCCCGGGTGCCAATCGCATCCACATTCATCTGGGACTGATCGGAAAACTTGGTTTCGCCCCGGTCGCCGACCCTGTCGGGCAGGTGCGGCTTCGAATCGTGGCCGACAACCGGGCCGCCGACCTGCGTGGTCCGCAGTGGTGCCGGCTGATCACCGAGGAGCAGTACCGGAAAGTTCTCGCGGACTCCGGCCCCGACCCATTGCGTGGCGACGCCGACCCCGACCGTGGATGGACGAGGATCCACAGATCGGGAAAATCCATCGCCGCACTGCTGATGGATCAACGGGTCGCCGCCGGAGTGGGGAACATCTTCCGCGCCGAGGTGCTGTTTCGGCACGGCATCGATCCCACCACCCCGGGCAAAGAGATCACCGAGGCCACCTGGAAGGTGCTGTGGGAGGATCTGGTGGATTTGATGACGGTGGCCCTGGAACGCGGTCGCATCGATACCGTTGCCGAGGAACACGGACCCGAGGTCCAGAAGCGACCTCCCAGAGTGGATGCCCACGGTGGTGAGGTTTACGTGTACCGGCGTTCCGGACAACCCTGCCTGGTGTGCGGAACCGAGGTGCGCACCACCGTGCTGGAGGGGCGAAACCTCTACTGGTGCTCAAGATGTCAGCGATCCCGCCGCGCTTCCGACTAATGTGTGCGACATGCATTTCAGCGCCTTCGACGCCTACCTCTTCGACCTGGACGGGGTCATAACTCCCACCGCTGAAGTCCACATGAAGGCCTGGGGCGAGATGTTCAACGCTTTTCTCGTCGGTTTCCCCGGCCAGGAACCGTGGACCGATGCCGACTACTTCGCTCATGTGGATGGAAAACCCCGCTACGACGGTGTCCGTGACTTCCTCGCATCCCGTGGAATCGAACTGCCCGAGGGTGACCCCGGGGACGCCGCGACGACGCAGAGCATCTGCGGATTGGGCAATCGCAAGAATGACACCTTTAACGAGATCATCCGCCGCGACGGTGTCGCTCCCTATCCCGGCTCCAAGGCGCTCATCGATGTGCTTCGAAAGCGGGGCGCGAAACTGGCCGTGGTCTCCTCCTCACGCAACGCGGTACCGGTTCTGCGCGCCGCGGGCCTGGTGGAAGCCTTTCCTGTGATCGTCGACGGGAACGTCGCGAAGGAACAACAGCTGGCCGGCAAACCCGCCCCTGACACCTTCCACTACGCGGCCGAGCAGCTGCAGGTGCCACCCTCTCGGACCGTCGTGATCGAGGACGCTCTGTCCGGTGTGATGGCCGGTGCTGCAGGTGGGTTCGGGCTCGTCGTCGGGGTTGACCGGGGTGTCGGTCCCGATGCCCTGCGCCGATCCGGCGCGGGCCTGGTGGTCGCTGACCTCGGGGAGCTGGTGGCCTGATGCGCTGGATCTCTTCCGACCCGCTGAACCGCTTCCGTTTCCCCGTCGACGACTGGCGTTTTGTCGAGGTGGAACCCAGCCTTGATGACCTGGGCGTCACCGAGACCCTGTTCTCCATCGGGAACGGCTACCTGGGGATGCGCGGCAACCCCGAGGAAGGTCGCAAATCATACTCGCACGGCACCTTCATCAACGGTTTTCACGAGACCTGGACCATCAAGCACGCTGAGGAGGCCTTCGGATTCGCAAGCACGGGGCAGACCATCGTGAACGTACCCGATGCGAAGCTCATCAAGATCTACGTTGACGACGAGCCCCTCACCCTTGGGCAGTCTGACCTGGACCACTACGAACGCGCTCTTGACTTCCGCGCGGGATGCCTGACCCGTGACCTGGTGTGGCGAACCCCGGCGGGCAAGCGGGTGAAACTGAGTTCCCGTCGCATGGTCAGCTTCACCGATCGGCACTTGGCGTTGTTCGAAATCGAATTGACCATGATGGAGGGTGATGCGCCGATCGTGCTCAGCTCCCAGGTGGTCAACAGACAGGATGGTTTCGACGACTACCGCCAGCCGAGGAACGAGGAGGGTTTCGACCCACGGCGCGCGGGCAAATTCGACGGTCGGGTGCTGCAACCGCGCGGCCAGTGGCACGACGACCAGCGAATGGCGCTCGGATACGAGACCACCGACTCCCACATGACGCTGTGCGTGACCGCGGAACACACTCTCGAGACCGCGAACACCTACGAGGTGGTCTCCCGCATCGAGGAGGATCAGGCCAAGCAGGTTTACCGCATCGAGGCACGCGAGGGAGTGCCGATCGTCATCCGCAAGGCGGTCGCCTATCACACTTCGCGTGGGGTGCCCGTCACGGAGCTGTACGACCGCTGTCGCCGCACCCTCGATCGCGTGGGGGAGCGGGGTTTTGATTCGTTCTTCGAGGGACAGCGCGCCTGGCTCGACGACTTCTGGGCCAACTCGGACGTTGAGGTGGGTGGCCAACCCGGCATTCAGCAGGCCGTCCGTTGGTGTCTGTTCCAGCTGGCCCAGGCAACGGCTCGCTCGGATCAGCTCGGAATCCCCGCCAAAGGGGTGACCGGTTCCGGTTATGAGGGACACTATTTCTGGGACACCGAGATCTACCTGGTGCCCTTCCTGACCTACACGGCTCCCCGGGTCGCACGCAACGCCCTGCGCTACCGGGTCGGTCTGTTGCCGAAGGCCAGAGAACGTGCCCAGATGCTCAGCCAAGAGGGAGCGCTGTTCCCGTGGCGCACTATCAACGGTGAGGAGGCTTCTGCCTACTACGCGGCGGGAACCGCGCAGTATCACATCGACGCCGACATTGCGCACGCCTTCGGGAAGTACCGTGAGATCACCGGGGACGTGGACTTCCTGTATCGCGACGGTGCCGCCGTGCTGGTGGAGACGGCGCGGATGTGGGCGGACCTGGGATTCTGGCGCACCGAGGCCGATGGGTCGCAGCGATTCCACATCCACGGCGTGACCGGGCCCGATGAGTACACGGCCGTTGTGAACAACAACATGTTCACCAACGTGATGGCGCGTGCCAACCTGAAACTCGCCGCTGAGCTGGTGCAGGAACTCGAGGAGGCCGATCCGCTCTGCTGGGACCGTCTGGTCCAGACCCTGGACGTCGCCCCGGAGGAAGTCGAGGAATGGCGGGCCTGTGCCAAGGGCATGGTCATCCCCTTCGACGAGACCTTTGGCATCCATCCTCAGGACGAGAAATTCCTCTTCAGCGAGCTGTGGGACCTGGAGAACACCCCAGCCGACAAGTTCCCGCTGCTGCTGCACTTCCATCCCCTGGTGATCTACCGCTTCCAGGTGCTCAAACAGGCCGACGTGGTGTTGGCGTTGTTCCTCCAGGGCGATCAGTTCACCCAGGAACAGAAACGCGCCGACTTCGAGTACTACGACCCGATCACCACGGGTGACTCCACCCTTTCTGGGGTGGTGCAGTCGGTGATTGCCGCCGAGGTCGGCTACCAGGACATGGCGATGCAGTACTTCCTGACAGGACTCTACGTGGACCTGGCGGATCTTCATGCAAACTCTCGCGACGGTGTTCACATCGCGTCCACCGGTGGTGTGTGGAATGCGTTGGTGTTTGGTTTCGGCGGTTTGCGCGATTACCACGGTGATATCAGCTTCGACCCACGGCTGCCGCGAGAATGGGAGTACCTGCGTTTCCCCCTCCAGGTCCGCGAGTCGCGGTTGAGGGTGCTGTTGGAACGCGAGGCCATCTCTTTCGAAGTGGAGACCGGCGGACCGCTGGAGGTCAATGTGCGGGGGCAGCGGCTCGTCATCCAGCCTGGCACGCCGACCCGGATTCCCCTGGAGCACCAGGGCGAGGAGTTGCCGTCGCTGACGGGACGCCATCCTGTTACGGGCGGGCGTCGTGCCGACGGGTCCGTCATCACCGCGAACGTGCCCGAGGCGCCCTACGACCAGGATCTGGCGGTGGTCGACTGAACCCGGAACGAGTCATCACCATTTCTACCGGGGCCGGAACGGTTCGGGTGGAGGCGCCCGAGGGATGCACGCCACTTCCTTCCGAAGAACCCGGATGCTGGGTATTTGAATCCAGCAGCCTGCTGGCAGAGGTGCGTTTCCGGGCCGGGAAACGCGAGGCCCTGGAATTCTCCCTCCAGGGCCTTGGGGAATCCGTTGTTGAGACACAGGGTTTCCGGTTCATCGTCGAGGGCTGTGCGGTCGGTTGGCTTGCCGGAGCGACAGGCCGGATGCTGCTGGATGGCGCCGCCTGGGTGATGCTCAGCGGTTGGTGCGGCGAGGGCGGAGATGTCCCTGAGGGGCACGTCGCCCGGGTTCTCGGGAAAAGCAGCGGACTGGTTCCAGGGCGGCGGGTGTGGTCGCGTTGGCGGTTGTACCCCGAACACGAGATCCCGTCCCTGCCCACCTGGCTGCCTCCGCAGCGCTATCTCCCGGAGGGCGAGGCTATCGAGGTGCCGGACTTGGACGTCGCGTGCACGGGAAACGGTATCAGCATCGAAACCATCGACGAGGGCAGCGCGGTTCGCGGCCCCGTTGGTTGTCACGAACTCGCTATCCACGGCTCCAACGGCGTCAGTTTTGTGGAGATTGGCTGGTATCTGCCCCTGGAGCAGTTGGTTCCGAAAGCGCTGGGGCGAGCGGGAAACCGCCCCGACCTGGAGGCCTGGCTGCTCACATGGCTGCTTGCCCAACCGGGCCTGGAGGAGCGGGAAGGGCTCCTGGATCGGCTTGATCTGGCCCTGGGTAGCTGCCTGGAAACACCGGGCCTTTGGAGTGTGCTGGCTGGCATGCGCGCCGTCCAGATCACCGACCTGCCAATCCAGGACGAGGTGCAGGAAGCCGCCAACGGGTTCAGTGTAGAGGAAGCGCTGGCCGCTGGGGGACCGATCGACACTGTCGAACCGATGTCGCATCCCGGTTCTGCCCGGGTTGATGTCACCGCCCGTGACGTGACGCTTGCTCGGTTCAGACTTGCAGGGAATCCCGATTCTCCGGCCCACCAGGGACGTGAAATAGGGCTGCGGAACGCCGAGGCGCGACTACGGTGCGTAGTGTCCACAGAACCCGATCCCGAGGCCGTCGCGTGGCTGCTGTTGGGTTCCCCGCTAGGCTGAATGGATATGGACACCACGCGAGATGTCGACCGGCCCCCGCGCATCCTGGGGCAGGTCATGGGAGCGACTCTGGTGCTGCTGCTCGCCACCATCGTTTTCACCATGGCGATCTCCGGCAGCTTCCGCAACTACCTCCAGGAGTGGCTTGGCCCATGGCTGCTGGCATCGGCGATCGCGATGGGCGCTTTATCGCTGTGGACCCTGCTCGATGCCACTGACAAAATCGCCGGCCTGAAACGCGACACCCACGAACACGGGTTTCCGAAATCCGTGGTGCTCCTGCTTCTACCCGCCCTGCTGTTCGCGCTCTCGGCTCCTGCATCGCTGGGGGCGAGTGCAGCCAGCAGCACCGCGACGAAACCCAGGTCCTCCTCATCCGACCTGATTGAATTTCCCCCGCTGCCGGCGGACTCCGTCACCGAGATGTCCGTGCAGGACTTCGAGGATCGCTACGCCTTCGGGGATCCGAAACTGCTCGTAGAACGACCTGTGCGGCTGCTCGGTTTCGTTGCCAAGCAATCGACCCTCTCAGAAGGGCAGTGGAGCGTGAACCGGTTCCGCATCTACTGCTGCGTTGCCGACGCATCCCTGTTCACCGTCCCTGTCGAGGGCGTCGCAAGACCGGAGGGGGACAACGTTTGGGTTGAGGTCGAAGGAGTCATCAACCTCGACGCCAGTGAGGAACACCCCGTGCTGACCGCATCCAGGGTAAAGGTGATCCAGCAACCGGAGGACCCCTACCTGTGAGAAGCACCATCGTCCGGGTCTGGGCGCTGCCCTTCATCGGTGTCGCCATTGTCATCGCTCTTCTCTGGGTGACCACCATCCGTGGTCCACTCCTGCCTCTGGACGGCAGCATGGCCACGTGGGGCACTCTCACCATGGGCATCATTGTTCAGGCGCTGCCGTTCCTGGTGCTCGGGGTGTTGGTGTCGGGGCTCATCGCCGCCTTCGTCCCGAAGGACCTGCTGTCCAAGATCACGCCGAAATCCCCGCTGCTCGCGGTGCCCGCCGCGAGTGTCGCGGGTATGGTGCTGCCGGGCTGCGAGTGCGCGTCGGTGCCGGTGTCACAGTCCTTGATGCGCAGGGGACTTCCTCAGGGCGCCGCCCTTGCTTTTCTGCTCGCTGCACCAGCCGTCAACCCGGTGGTGCTCGTCGCCACGGCCGTCGCCTTTGCCAGCAGCAATCCGCTGATGGTCTGGGCCCGATTGATCGCATCCCTCGTGGCGGTGATCGCGGTGTGCTGGCTGTGGATCGGAGTCGGCAAGGCCGAGTGGATGAAACCTCAGGAAGGACACGACCACGATCACCAGTCCAGGGCAGCGATCTTCCGTGAGACCGCGATGCATGATCTGCAACAGGCGGGTGGTTTCTTGGTTGTCGGAGCCGCCGTGGCGGCGCTCATGAAGGCGGCGGTGCCTGCTGCTTTCATGACTTTCCTGACCGAGAATCTGTGGCTCGGGATTGTGGTCATGGCATTGCTGGCGGTGCTGCTGTCGCTGTGTTCCGAGGCGGATGCCTTCGTTGCCGCATCCCTGCCTGGGGTTTCCCCGACCGCCCAGTTGGTGTTTCTCGTGGTCGGTCCGATGGTGGATGTGAAACTGTTCGCCATGCAGTCCGGTGCTTTCGGAGCGAAGTTCGCAACCCGTTTCATGCCCCTGACACTGTTCGTGTGCATCTGGTCGGCGGTCGTGGTCGGTGCCGTGATGTTTGGAACCTTCTGACGAGGTAGCGTCCGCGTCGGAGTCGAGCATGTCGGCCCGCAGGCGGCCTTGCTCAGCCTCCGCGGGCTTCCTTCGTGGTCAGGATGATGCATCCTTCACCCAGGAGATGAAATTGGCGGTGGCGTCGCCGCTACGTTCGGCCATCGTGTGGCCCTGCCCCCATACCGTCGCGAAGTCCACCTTCGTGCCCCCGAGGGCCTGGAGGGCCAACGCTAGGTTGATCTCGACGGTGCTGGCCGCATCCCCCTGGGTGATACCGCTGCGGATGCGCCAATTCGGGGCCACCCGCGAACTGCTCTGCCCACCTTGCGATTTCAGCAGGTAGTAGAGGGGTTCGTACATCTGCTCGCGGGAGACCACATCGCCCCCGACTTCGTCGGTGGTGGCGAAATCGGTCTCCCACATGGAGGCCGCGTAGTCGCCGGACCAACCGGTCAGCGACGAATAGGTGGACTCGTTGGCAGCCAGCACATCGCGAGACAGCTTTGAGAAATGAAGTCCCTGTGTGCCCTTGCCCATCACGATGTTCTCGGTGGCACTGCGATCCGGTGCGTCGAAAGCACCGACGTCCTTGCTGGGATTCTTCTGACTGGTGACGAAACCCTGCAGACCGGTGATGGTCGCGGTGTTGCTGGCCGAATCGTAGGTGACCCACGGGTTTTCGCCGTTCAGGTAGGCGATGTACTCCTCCACCGTGGCGTAGGTGGTCGACGAGCCGGACGATTCACCACCCGGATTCTGCCCTCCGGGGGCCTCGCCGGATGGGGGAGTAGCGCCCTGACCGGAAGGGCCGCCGCCTCCGCTGCCAGGTTCCATGCCCGCCATCTGACGGGAGCTGGGGGTGTAGGGGAAAGTGGTGTCTGCCAGGAAGTTGTTCAGGGACGTGGTGATCTCGGCCACCACGTGATCGTAGTAGCTGCCTGCCAGGTACACGCCCTCGCTGTTTCGTTCCAGCTTCAACGCGGTGCCCTTCGAATCGGTCAGACCAAGTCCGTTGACGGTCTCCGCGAACGCCGCAGCCAGGTCCTTGCTGTAGGCGGCGGTCCAGGTGCCTTCTGCGCGTGTCTCGCTGCTGACGAACTGACCCATGTTCCACTCGTAGGCGGCGTTGCCGACGTTCAGGCTGGTGATGGGACACCACGCCATCACACCCGCGATCGCGTCGCTGATGGCTGTACCGTCGCTGAATGTCATGGCCGCACCGAGATGCTCCAGATACGTGGTGTAGAGCGGCGAGTCGCCAGAGGTGCCCATCACTGAGCTCTGCGCGCCGCCACCGCTGTGCCCGAACACGAAAATCCTGTCCATTGAGCCCGGCAGTGAAGCCGAGTTGTAACGCAGGTAACGCACCGCCGCCTTGAGATCGGTGACCCCCCACGGGGCGTTACCAACGTAGGAATCGGCATTTGAATCCTTGCCGCGCAGGCCCGCGTGGACGTAGATGAAACCGGCCGCCATGTACTCCGAGATCGATTCGTAGGAGTACTGGGTGGGTGGTTTCTGGGAGGCGTAGCCGGGGGTGTTGACCGGCAGTACGACGGGCGCAGTGGCCGGGGTAAAACCGTTGATGCTGCCCGAGGCGTTGACCGTCACCTCGTAGGCGCCGTCGCCGTTGTCGATTCCGGTGAAATAGGCGCCCGGCACGTAGATCCCGAGAGTCTCGTAATCGGGAGCAGTCGGGGATGTGACGTAGCTCAAACCGATCTGGTAATAGACGTCGTTTATGGCATCGTGACTCCAGTCGGCACTGTTCAACGTCAGGGCTCCCGTCGTCGCTGTCCCTGAAACACCGGTGGAGGAGGCCGTGCTGCCGGAGGTTCTGCTGGCGCAGGCGGTCAACCCGAGGCCACCGAAAAGACTGAAGGCGACGGCTGACGTGAGTAGGGAACGACGACTGAGATCCATGATTGGCTCCTGGGATATGAGGTTGCATGAAGAACACAACTAACCGGTCCTGTGGAATCCGTGACGAAATCCTGTGCAGCTCCTGTGGGAACCGCTGATGGCTCGTATACCTGAGTGCGGCACCTGCGGGGCTCGCCCGCAGGGCACCTGTCCGGGTCGAGGAAAACCCAGGAATGGGCATGGACAGGAAACCGGTTCGAGGAGGAAAAACGTAATGATGCGAACCCCGGTTTCCGCCATGCCCAAGAAGTTTGATCACCCCGGAAAGACGCACAAGAGATCCATGCGACATGCTGCTGTCGGGAAATCCCCTTCGGAGCCTGAATTCACCCCAGGGCTGAACGGACGAACCGAATGAGTGAAAGATGCCAACCCCTCGGGGCGTGGCATATATTGCCGACGAAGGTCGTTCACTTGAGATTTCAAGAGGGGGATGAGCGACATGAAAACCACGTGGTACAAGACGCGCTGGGGAGCTGCCGCAATGGCAGGTTTCGTGGGCATCGGTCTTGGGAGTGGAATGGCAGGAAACAAGACACAAGTAGCGGCACCGGTTTCATACACAACCATCTCAGTGACCCCGTCGCCTGTGGTGGAGACCATCATGGCCACTGTCACGGAGACCGCTGTAGCAACGGAAACTGCCATTGCCACAGCAACTGAGACGATTGCGGTGACGGAAACCGCGAAACCTGCATCCGCTCCCACCGCCGAGAGGCAGGTGAAATCAACGGGCGACCTTGGGAACGCGAATCCTCAAAAAAGCGTTTACTACAGCTCGTGTAAGGAGGCCAAGGAGGCAGGAGCTGCCCCACTGCGTGAGGGTGACCCCGGGTACAGTTCGAAACTGGACCGCGATGGTGATGGAATCGCCTGCGAAAAGTAGAGGAAAATGGGGTGTCGAAGGGGAGATTTAATCTCACCCAATTGCTTTCGCCGCCAGATTTTCTCTGCGGTGGGCTTTGAGATGATGCACCACATCGTGCAACCTCGGTTCGGGGCGTGGCCACCTCGACGTGCGAGGGTGGGCACGCAGGCATCGATGGACAAACCGAAGATGCCGCTCATCCCGGCCTGCCCGGCTTCGTAACCCCACAGAACCTTGACGATCCCATCCGGCACGACGCCATCGATCCTTGCGACCTCACCGAAGCTCTTCAGGGTCTTCACGTGGCACGTCGAGACGCGGTTCGTGCTCGTCACCCGCTATCAGTAGACGCGCACCATCGATTTGTTTCGTCTCGTTCCGGTAGATGATCACGGCCGCGGCGTCGATGAATCCGGTCAGACTCTCGGACCGGGTGCCATCCTGGACTCTCACATGCCCAACGATCACCTGGCGGTGGTTCCGGAGAGGCCGCTGGGTGGGAGGGCGGCGGGGATGAGCGTCGCGCTGGTGGACCGGGTTCGTGTTCCGAATCGTGTGGGGGACTACTCTCGTGGGTACATGGGTCGCGTCAACATAGGAGGGTGAAAATCGTCGCCGAGCGAGCCAGGGCGCTGGCGGGTGACATGTCACCATCACAAGACGGGGTCGATGCCCGCCGCCCAACACACGTGGAGAGAAATGCACACTCAACCCGTTGAAGCACCCGAGTGGGTTCCACCGGGTAACGATGACGTCAGCGAAACCTACTTCCGCGCTTCCCGGGTGGCACTCCTGCACGGATTCCAGCCTTCGGCAGAGGTCTACAGAACTGGACAGAACTCGTGGTCGCCTGCTGGGTGGCGGCTCCTGTCGGATGAGCCACTTCGTATTGCAAACTCCGAGCGACGCCGTACGGCCGATGACACGATATGGGATGATCCGAGAAGGCATCACTCCTCCTGGGTCATGGCGCTCTCCGCAGGTTCGACAACGACTCTGTTGGGGGCGTTGGAAGCGGATACGCCGCGTCTGCACGCTGACCTGGACGTTCTCGTGGGATGGACCGAAACCGGATGCAAAGGCAGCTGGGTGCTCATCGAGGGTGAGGAGATGGCGGCCTTCTCGCGGTACCGGGAACTACTTGCCAGCCGCTACGGAGTCCGTGATGAGGACCCCGGAAAGATTTGGTCCTCGTGGTACTCACTCTACGAGAACGTTTCACGCAGCAGGCTGGACGAGATCATGGTGGAGCTCCCCGGCCTCGGATTTGACACCATCCAGGTTGACGACGGCTGGGAACGGGCCGTCGGGGACTGGGAGGCAAACGACAGATTTCCGGAGGGAATGCCGGATCTCGCCCGCACCGCCGAGGCTCAGGGGCTGCGTCCCGGGCTGTGGCTGGCGCCGTTCATCGTGATGCCGGGCTCCGAGGCGTTCGAGAAGCACCGCGACATGCTGCTTCGCGACGCGGTGGGGGAGCTGGCCCCGGCGGGCAGCAATTGGGGTGGCAACTACTTCGTCTATGACTACACCAGAGAAGATGCCTGCGACCTGCTTGCCGAATTGATCAATGTCGTGGTGTCGACGTGGGGGTTCACCTATCTGAAACTGGATTTTCTCCAGGCGGCTGCCGCAGCTGGATCCCACAGCAGGGAAATGGACCGCGAGGCCATCTATCGCAGGGCTATCACCGCCGTTCGAGAAGCAGCGGGTGACTCGGCATACCTTCTGGGATCTGGGGCGCTCATGATGCCATCGTTGGGAATCCTAAACGCGGTGCGCACGAGCCCGGACGTGGCACCGATGTGGACCAACTACGCCACTCAGGACCCGTCGGATGCACTCGCCCACAATGCATTGCGCAACAGTGTTGAGCGGATGTGGATGCGTCACCTGGTGGGACTCGACCCCGATGTGGTGTTTGCACGTGGTACGCGCAATCTGTTGACTCCGGAGCAGTGCCAGTGGTTGCGTGACAGTGCCGTGTTGTCAGGTTTCCGGGTCTTGTCTGATCCCCCGGACTGGCTCACCAAGGAGGAGAAGGAGATGTTGCGGAATTACCTCGGGCCGCTGCCCGAGACGGAGAGGCTCGGTCGCTACCGGTTCCGGATCGGTGAACGCGACGTGGATCTTGAACATGCTGTCAGAGCCACGTCCAGTCCGTACGTGCTCTGAAGAGCTGCGCGGGGATGCGTCCCGGTTGTGAACGTGAGTGTGCGATACCTCGAGACCATACCTTGTGGGATGGTGAACTATGGATCTGTTGTTGTGAATGCCGGAGGTGGGCGGATGAAGTTCGTGGGTCGCGTGATGGCCGTTTGTGGTGCCCTGCTGCTGGTATCCCCGTGCTGCGTCGGGTTGCCCGTTGTTCGGGCGGACAGCATGGCGGTGGGGCCTGCTCCCCAGCGAGTCGTCGAGTATGTGGAGCGGGATTTCACCGTCGCCGGCACTCCGGTTCAAGGCGCCACCAAACAGGAGGACGCGCCGCTGCTGGCCCCTGGCCAGTATACGGACGTTTCAACGGTCACTAGTAGCGGGAAGAGCGAGAAATATTACAAGGTGAAACGGACCTGGCAGGGGTCCACCTTGCGAGTGAATGTTCTGGGACGTATGAGCGTGACCGACCAGGGTGGGTCGGCGGGCCGCGGTGATTGGGAATACGAACTCACGACCGTTGATGGCGGCGTGACGTGTTCCCGGTACAACGATCTTGCCCTGGATACCGGCAGCATGGGCATAGTGGTCGGACGTACCCTGCTGGCGCTGCCTCTGGATCCCAACGCTTCACAATCGAGTGCCGATGTCGTGACATGTGGGAAAGCCGATGAGTTTTTGGTCAAGGTGGGGCGTGGCGCCGGCATCGGTGGGGAAACCCAGGTGGAGATCCGGGTGCTTGAAGAACCCCCCGTGGAGAATATTGATCAGCTTCCTCCCGGTTTGAAGAAGGTTCCCAAAAACAATTCCAAACAGCTCAGCTCACCTGCTTCTGGAGAACCTGAATCCGTGGTTGGTGGATCCAGTTTCAATGATGCTTTTGAGGTGGGTGCCGGGACTTATGTTACCGAGATCTTGCCGGGAGAGATAGTTGTTTTCAAAACCCAGATAAAATACGGTCAGAGTGCTTTCTTCTCGTTGGATGGCATTGATCCTGATGCGGCGGTTCTCCAGGGTGATGAAAGCGCTTATGGTACATACATTCCTGCAATCTATGCTCCGGATCTCAGCCGAATGAATTCGCAGGAACTGATGGGGCCTTACAGCTTTAAGGTCATAGGGAACGAGATGGTGACGACCAACGTCCCAATAATCAATGAGGTTCCTGAGGTGAGGTACCGTAACCGGTGGGATTCCCCTCGAATGTTTGACGATCAAAGCCTGGGCTTCTCGGTGGGGGGATACTATTATTATGCACTTTCCCTTGGGGATCAGAGCTCCTTGGGAGGAAAACCTGTCAAATTCAAATTCTCGATCAAGGTTTCTGGTGATGTATCCGGGGAGCCTGTCAGTACGGTGTCGCCGACCCCTCCTCAGGTGGAAGGGCCTGGCCAGTCTGGTGCCAGCGACTGGCGCTGGGGGTTATTGGTAAGTGGAAGCGCGCTTGTGCTGCTCGGTGGGGGAGGTGCGGCCTACTCGTTGCTGCGCCGACGATGAAAAGAAATCCAGGGGAGCTCTCTGCGCACTTGAATGTTGTGGATCTTAGTTTTTTTGATTGTTGCTGAAATATTCGACAAGTTTTGTCGGAAGTGAAGGAATGTGGCGCGACTGTGATTCATCACGCAGGGAGTCTGTTGCCTGGATGACTGTTGCAACGGCTTGCCAGGCGTCCAGGGGGGATGTCTTTGTGGGGGCTCCGGTGCGTGCGAAGCGAAGAAAATCGGCAACGGCCAAGGAGTCCGCGTCTTCGTCGCCATCTTGTACGACTATTTCGCGATTTCGTTTTTCATCGTAGGGGCTGCGGTCGGTTCGCAGGCGGATGACTCTATTTTCGCTATTGCTAAAACTTTCTATGCTTCCCCGGGAGCCGATTACGGTGTAGCTCAGCCGGTCATCGGGTGTGAAATGGCACTGCTGATAGGAAATGAGGGCGCCCGACTCCATTCGGGCCATGAGCATGGATACATACTTGACGTCCACGATGTCTTTGAAGCTTACCTGCCTCTCTTTCGATCGATTTTCAAGCGAGAATAGTGGGGCCGTCACCTGGGTGTTTTCCCACTCTTTCTCGTGAATCAGTGGTTCGCCCATGCCGACAACATTGCGAGTGTGTGAGCCCGTCAACCAATGCATCGCCTCGAGATCGTCAATCGCCTTCTGTAGTGACAAGTCGTTTGGGTGTCGCTGATCGATGTGCCGTTCCTTGGCGTAGGGGTATCCATCATGTCCGATGAAATGCCGACACCAGATGGCCTTCACCTCTCCGATTGCGTCCTCGAGTATCAGGTCGCGCATCTGTTGTATGAATGGCGTGTGCCGCATGGTGTGTCCAACGTGGAGACGTGTTGTGGTCTCATATGCGATCGTCAGAATTCTCGTTGCCGATTCAAGGGTGGTTGCCATGGGCTTTTCTAAATAGACGGGGATGCCTGCTTCCAGTAGCTCTGCCGTCACGTGCGAGTGGGTGTCATCCGGAGACGTGACGAAGGCCGCTCCCAGTCCCAACTCGATGAGTTCACGTACCGAACTAACGATGGGAAAGGTTTCGGGATCCTTGCCCAGAAGCTCGGAACATCGGATGCGTGCTGCAGGATCGGGGTCGCAGGCGGCAACGATTCGGGCGCCGTTCTGATCGGTCTCGACGTGCGTGGCAAGCTTCGAGCGTGCCCCCAGACCCACGACCCCGATCCTGAGAGGTTCGGTGATGTCCACGGCCACTCGACGGGATTGCGCGGCGTGCTGTGACTCCCAATCCTGATGAAGAGCCAGCATGTCCTCGAATCTCTTCGGGGCTATCGGAACGGGTCCTGTGGCGCGCAGGAAGGATTTCTCGGCGTCCCGGAGAGCGAGGGATACTGCGCCGAGTGATGCCGCAGCATGCCCCAGTTCTGCTTCCTCGATTCTGAGTCGAGGTGCGGTGGGCAGGCGCATGGTTGTGAGGTGTTCGTGGAGAAGAGGAAGAGGGGAGCTTTCGGGGGCGGCGGACAAGACGATGAGCGTCGGGTCGATCACAGAACAGATCGTCCCGATCGTCGTCGCCGCACGCAGTTCCCAACCGGATGTTTCATCATTCGGGATGGTGCGGGCGTGAAGATCCATGTCGAGCCGGTCGTTGACCTCTCCTGCATGCCAGTTGTGTCCGTGATGGACCTCGCCTCTTAGGACGAATCCTGTTCTGAATCCTGCGAACAGGCGGAAGAAGAGCATGCCGTCGAGAGCATCCAAGCGCGCGTCTGCCACGCGTATCATGAACTCGCCGTAGGCAGCGGTGTTGATGTCGTTGTCGACGCGGAAGGGAAAACTGCAACGGTGCGTGAGTTCTTCGGCGAGATTGATTCCTTGCCACTGAGGGACGAGATAGCTGCGCAGCACCGTGCCTTCTCCGTCGATGATTCCCGTGGTGGATGCGAATCCGCAGATCGGGTTGCCATGCTGGATGCGCAACGCTTCAACAGCCTTTCTTACATGCTGTGAGATGACATTCAGGCGTTCCTCGCGCGCCAAGGTCTCTATCGGAATGATGGTGGCATGAAGGATGTCGCCGGCCAGGGAGACAATGGTGGTGGACAAGACGTCCCGCTGGATATCGAGGGCGACGACGAAACCGTGCTGGGGAGCGAAACCGTAGAGTGCTGCGGGCCGGCCTGCCCCCGTGCTCGTTGAACGCTGTGCGATGATTCCGTAGTACTCCAGATCAGCGATGATGTTGCCGACGGTGGGTCGGGAGATCTTCGTTGCTTTTGTGAGTTCCGTGAGAGTGGTCTCGGTTTTTGCGCGCAGGGCCTGAAGTATTCTCTGCGCGCGTTCGGCCCTCGCCTCGGTGTTGGAGTTGATCTCCATCCGGTGCCTCGTTTCGCATCATTCACGTTGGAAGTCGGGATCAACGCAAGCCTACTGAGATATCGCGCCGACAGAGGCCGTTGAGCCCCGATCATCCACTGGCTGGGGTGTGCGTGAAACTGATATTCAGGGCAGGCGATGGTGTCAGGCCCTGGCAGTTCCAGAGCTCTGATCGATGTGCAGGCACTAGTGATCGGTCCTGGCAGAAGGCGGCGGTATCCGATGACGAGACGGGTCCCGGCACAGGACGTTCTGGAAGACATCACACATGCCAGGTGACCTGCCGACCGATCGTGCCCCAGAGCAGATCGGGAATCTCGTTGAGTTCTTTGATCCGTGACTCCACCGAGGCACGCCGGGCTGCGAGTCCGAGACGTTCGGCGGTTTCGGCGTGCAACTCATTAGCCGTGAAGGCATCGATGGATCCCAGGGAACGCTCCAAGCGCGCCAGCTCCACATCGCGGAGTGCGGAAACGCGCTCCGCATACCAGTCAGAGGCCAGCACGGAATCACGGCTGAACAGCTCCCGGAACGGGACGTCGTCAAGGGTCAGACCATCCGAGGTGCGACCTGTGGCCATGATCTCGAGAAGGGCGTGCACCGGCGGAACCGCCAGGGCTGCGGTGCCGTCGTCGAAATACGTTTGCGCGACCCGGGCGTGTGTGGTCGAGATGGTGCGTACCGACTCGGCGAACACATCCGGATCCTGCAACTCGGGACGCAACATCTCGGGAGTGAAGACGACGTGGGGGTGCAGGAAGATCCGCCCGAAATACGTGGAGGCGAATTTCTCGGTCATGCGGTAACCCAGCCGGGAGGCGAGGATCAGTTCGCCCTTCACCTCGTAGTCTTGAATGCGTTCCAGGCAACCCTCCTCGATGAGGTTTGCTGCGCAGCGCTCGGAGTCGGACATCCGGGAGAAGACTTCGGGAACCAGGAGGCTGATGTCGTGATCGACCCGGACGTGCGGGCCCACCACCCCGGTGCTGGAGAGCCATCCGTCGTAGCCGGTCAGCGCGAAGGACAGGAAAGCGGCATTCAGGTCGATGACCGTTGGAAGAGCGTTGAAGGGCCCCTTTGTCATTGCCCCTTCGGAACCAGCACCTGTCGTCGAGGGCGACTTGCCGGTCATGGAGCTGATGAACTCCATGAACAGCTCCGGGAGTTCCATGTAATGGAGGGGGGAGTAGGCACACAGCGGTGGGATACCGGGCTCGGCGGGATTGTTCCGGCGGCCCGCAGCCACCACGTCGACCGGTAGGCGCAGTTCCCGTGTCATCGGTAGCTTGCGGTGCAGCCGGGCGGCCAGCTCCGCCTCCGCGGAGCGCTCCGGGTTGGTGATGTCGGGGCGGCGCTGTAGGTAGCGGGGGTTCTTGGATGGTGTGCCGTTGACCAGACGTGGATGAGCCGAACTCACGAACCATGCGGGTGAGGGGGTGGTCGAGGTGGCGAAAGAGCGAATCAGTTTCTGGACAGGGGCCGTGAACTGGCTGAACTCGATGGCGTTGTCCATCAGCTCTTGAGCATCCTGGCGGGAGAGCGGCTCGAAATTGGACAGGAAGGTGCCGGGCTGGGAGATGTCCCACTCCGCCTGCTTGTCGTATCCGCGGTGGATGGCGTCGTCGGGGCGCTGGAACAGCAGCTGTTCGCAGTTGGTGACGAATTTCCGGGAGAGTTCACTTCCCGAGGGGCGGGGAGGGACGACGATGCTGGCGGTGATGTCGTCCTCGGTCTGCACCTTTGCCGCGGGCTGGAAGTCGTGGCGTAGACCGAACAACCGCCACGAACCGTCGGGGGCGAATCCCACCCGCAGCATGTTCACGCGGATCTTCTCCCCGTCGAGACGTAGCGAACTTCCCTTCCTCCCATTGATGATGCCGACTGTGAAGTGGCTGGACCAATCCTCGCCCCATTCTGGGCGGTAGAACCGTTTCACCACGAACACGAGTTCCTTGACATGGTTGGGGATCGCTTCCAGCCACGCGTTGTACTCGTCGTTGTAATCCCGGCTCGGGGTCAGCAGCTTGATCACCGACCCCACGGAACGCCGGTCGGACAGCACGGGTCGTGCATCATGCCCGTTTCGGGTGGGATCCGCGAAGCGGCGACTGAAGTCGTGGTCCAGGATCCGGGCGACCGCCGCCATGTCCTCGTCGAAATCCCGGACATAGGCGTCGCCGGTGATCACGGCGTCGGTGATGGCCTTGGAGATCTCGGACTTGCCACCTCCCGAGACAGTGGCAGGCTTGTGGCAGTGGGTGGCCCTCGGGGCGGTTCCGACTAGCGTCCACTGGGCGCCGTCGGCCTCCAGATGGTGAAGTTGCACGAGATAACCGTCTGGCCCGACGTAGGTCTTGTCGGCGTGCAGCGGGATCTGACCTCTGCGGCCGTCGACCTCCCATGTGACGGTCTGGTCGCGCAGGCTGTAGGTGGAGTGCTCGGGGACCAGGACGATGTGCTCGTTCTCCAGGTCCAGGGCATGCCCTTCGGGCTGGGAGACGAAACGCTGCGGGTCGCGGGTGATGATGTCGGCCAGCCGATAGCTGGGATCGGCGTAGTTGTCGGTGAACTGCTGACCCAGGTTGTATCGGGGAAAGCAGATGGCGCCGCCAGCGTGTTCCTCCTCCACAAGTCCCAGCAGGTTGGCGGAATAGCTGATCTGGGTTTTGACCTCCTTCTTGCAGTACCCGAAGTAGTTGTCGGCGATCACGGTGACAATCACCCCGCGTTCGTCGCGGGCGCATACCTTGAATGCGCTTCCGCCGTTGTAGAGCTCTTCCGGTTCCTGCCAGCACATGCCGTCGCGGCGTTGTCGCGGCGTTGCATCGTCGTGGTGGGGAAGTCCGAGCTCTCGTTTGGTCAATTTCGTCAGGTGCGGCGCCAGGATCACCGCGCCCGTGTGGCCTGTCCATCCCCTGGGCTTCAGGGAGGCGTCGTTGTCAGGCAGGTAGGGGTCACCACCGTTACCAAAGATGCCCTCCACGAAGTCGAGGTTCGCCACCAACGTTCCAGGAGCAAAGAAACGCACCTCCAGGCTGCGCTCACGTGAGAAGCCCGGGACGTGAGGAACCACCACGGGGCGCAGCAGTAGAGATACCCATGCCCGGGCGGGGGCCTCATCACCCGCACAGTAGGGCAGGGTCATTGACTCTGCGGGCGGGTTCAGGGCGTGCTCCAGCAGGCGCCCGTAGGTCTCCCGGGGAACCACCAGCTTGTCGTCCTGCACCGCTGTGCTGCCCTCCGCGACGTGGAAGACACCCTTGGTGGTGCGGCGATCGTTGAGAGGATTGTGCAGCACTCCATTGACCAAGCGGTAACTGCTCAGGTACTCCGAGGAGAACTGGTCGGCCCCGACGGGCAGGGACAGTGTCCTGGCCAATCCTGCCTGATCCAGCACGAAAGTCTGTCGAGGCAGTTTCGGGGAGGCCCCGGTTCCCTCCAGGTAGGAGTCCAGGAACGCCTGGATGCGGCCATCAACCGCGGGAAGTCGGTGCGAGAGCCGCCGGTCCAGTTCGCGCTGCCGCGCCAGCATCGGACGCACCAGATCTGAGCCCTCTGCGTGGTCAACGGCTACCGGAACCCGTAGCCCCAGCAAATTCAGTCTCAGATTGATGGCGGCGATTGCTGTGGTGTCTACCATGAATCCAACTATCTTCCATGGCAGTGAACCCTGTCGAGGGCGGACTGGTGTGATCTCAGCTGATGATCTCGTAGGAGACCTTCGCGACTCCCTGTCGAGTGTCTGCTATGGCCTGGAAGGCTCCCGTGGTCAAGTCGAGACAGCGTCCTGCGACATAGGGCCCGCGATCGTTGACCGTCACATCTACCGCTTTGCCATTGGCGGGGTTTGTCACCCGAAGTCTGGTGCCGAGGGGCAGCGACTTGTGAGCGGTTTTCATGGCCCACTGGTTGAAGGACTCACCGGAGGCTGTGGCGGAGTCGTCGCTGTAGAACGAGGCGAGACAGGTTTCTCCACCAGATGAAGCGGACGACTTGGCGGGTGCGCTGTCGGTCAGGTGACGCGCGGTCACCCATCGCACCGCGCCCTTCCATACGACCTGCGCGCGCCCACCGGAGACGGTGCCTGTGACCTTGAACTCGGTTCCTGTCGGTGCTACCTCCACGAACCGATCTCCGCGCGCGGCTGTCCACAGGTTGAGCTCGGTGCTTCCCCAGCGGGAACCGATTGTGTCGGGTGTGCTGGCGGCGCTCACAGAAGCGGAACCGGACGTGGGCGCAGACCCTTCTGGGGCGGAGGACCCCAGATAGCGGGTGGCCACCCAGGCCGTGCCGCCGTTCAGGCTGATCTGGCTCCACCGCCCTGAGAGCTGACCGGTCAGGGAAACCTGGGCGCCCTTGTCGAGGACCGTCTGGACGCCGGCGTTGAGGGAGGGGGAGTTGCGCGCATTGAGTCTCACCTGTGTCCAGGCGGAGCCTTTCTCGCCAGCGGATGAGCCCGCTTCCCCGGACCCTCCGCCGGTGACGTAGGGTGACGACACCCACGCGTTGTGGCCTTTCCAGGTGACGGGAACCCAACCGTTTAAGGCTGCGCCTCGGGCAGACAGTGATTCACCCGGGTAGAGCACGCCGAGACGGGAGTGATCGGTTCCGGGGCCAGAACGGACGTTCACGGCCACCTTCGCGGTGATGTTGTTGCCGGAGGCTTCGGCCCTGCCGTCCGGGAAGATGGCTGGCACGACGAACGTCAACTGGGCGGTCAGTACCAACCCGATGGCTGAACCGCGCAACAGTCTTAGTGCGCGTCCTTTTCGTGATGAGACGATCATCGGTGGTCCTTTCCAGCGAATCTGAACCGAGGTATTCCGGCACGTTAGGAAGTGCGAGTAGGAAGCTCAAGTAGAAACTATGGAATTTTGTGGCGTGAATATACAAAACCCCTAGTCGGACGCGGTTTAACTGATGCTGTGAATGGCGTGAAAACTCTCGAGCGGTGATTGAGGTTCAGGGTTTCTTCGATGTGTCGTCAGCGATGTGAGCAGGAAGTATGCAAAAAACTTTCGCGATGACTGTGGAAGATGTGGTGGAGACGTTTGAGGGCAAAGAGCGGGGCGCGCGTTCGCTGGAATGGGCGGGCGGGGTGCGTCTCACCATTCAGGACACGTGGCCCGCCTTGCTTGACAGCTTCCGGCCCTCCCGCAATTCTTGGCGCATGACCACCAGTCAGCTCGTAATCGTCTGACAGCGTTTCGATCCAACATCGAGACGCCCCCTCGCGTGCCAGATGGCGCCGAGGGTTTTTTGTTGAACGAAGCAGTTCCGGGCTGAGACCGAAGGGAGAGCGATGTCCAGGACAGACGGCCAGTTGCTGACGGGCGCGCAGGCGCTCGTCGAGTCTCTTGAACGCGCCGGGGTAGAAGTGGCCTTCGGTATTCCCGGAGGAGCGATCCTTCCCGCGTACGACCCGTTGTTCGACTCGAGGATCCGGCACATCTTGGTGCGCCATGAACAAGGTGGCGGGCACGCCGCTGAGGGCTACGCGATCGCGAGCGGCAGGGTCGGGGTCTGCATCGCCACATCCGGCCCCGGGGCGACGAACCTGGTCACCGCGATCGGCAACGCCTACATGGATTCCACTCCGCTTGTGGCGATCACCGGGCAGGTCAACGGAACCGCCATCGGCACCGACGCCTTCCAAGAGGCCGACATCCGTGGGATCGTGATGCCGATCACGAAACACAGCTTCCTAATCAAGGAAACCAAGGAGATCCCCCTGGCCATCAAGGAGGCCTTCCACATCGCAGCGACCGGGAGGCCCGGACCCGTACTTGTCGATATCGCAAAGGACGCGCTGGCTGCGAAGGCTCCATTCCGCTGGCCCGAGGAACTCGATCTGCCCGGGTACAAACCCACAGTCAAACCACACGTTCGCCAGATCCGTGCGGCTGCGAAGCTGATCTCGCAGTCCAGGAAGCCGGTTCTCTACGTTGGCGGGGGCATCGTCAAGGCGGAGGCATTCGAGGAACTCGCATCCCTGGTGGAGAAGGCTCGCATACCCGTGGTCACCACCCTGATGGCTCGTGGTGCGTTCCCCGACTCTCATCCACTGCACATGGGGATGCCCGGGATGCATGGGACCGTTGCCGCCGTGGGTGCGCTCCAGCGCGCCGATCTGCTCATCGCCATCGGCACCCGGTTTGATGACCGGGTCACGGGCAGGCTGGATTCCTTCGCGCCCAACGCCAAGGTGATTCATGCCGACATAGACCCAGCCGAGATCGGCAAGAACCGCGCGGTCGATGTGCCGATCGTGGGCGACTGCCGCCAGACCCTGGCCCTGCTCGTCAAAGAAATTGATCGCGCACCCGACACCGAGGAGTGGATACAAGTCCTCGGCAAGATGAAGGAACGCTACCAACCCCGCTGGGACGAGGCGCCGGACGGAAAACTCTCGCCGCAGGAGGTCATTCAGCGCATCGGACGACTCAGCCCCGAGGACGCCATCTATGTCACCGGGGTCGGACAACATCAGATGTGGTCGGCGCACTTTCTGCCCCACGAACGGCCCATGAAATGGCTCACCTCCGGTGGCGCGGGCACCATGGGGTTCTGCATTCCTGCAGCGATGGGAGCCAAGGTGGCCGAGCCCGACAAGGTGGTGTGGGGCATCGACGGCGACGGTTGTTTCCAGATGACCAACCAGGAGCTGGTCACGTGCGTCTTGAATCGGATCCCGATCAAGATCGCGGTCATCAACAACCATGCACTGGGAATGGTCAGGCAGTGGCAGTCCCTGTTCTACGACTCCCGCTACTCCAACACCGATCTCCACACCGAGCACCTTCCAAACTTCCCGATGCTGGCTGAGGCGATGGGCTGTGTCGGCCTGCGTGCGACCAATGAGGACGAGATGGATGAGTGCATTGCGAAGGCGCTGGAGATCAACGACCGCCCCGTCGTGGTGGAGTTCGTCGTCCACAAGGACGCGATGGTGTGGCCCATGGTGGCCGCGGGGGTCAGCAACGATGAAATCCAGGTGGCCCGTAACATGGCCCCAGTGTGGGAAGAGGAAGAACTGTGAACACGCACACCCTCGGGGTTCTGGTCTCCAACAAACCGGGCGTCCTGGCTCGGATCGCCGCTCTTTTCTCCCGTCGCGGCTTCAACATCGACTCGCTTGCCGTCGGTCCCACGGAGCGTCCGGAGATTTCCCGGATGACGGTGGTGGCCTCCGTCGAGGACGAGGCTGTTTTGGAACAGATCGTCAAACAGCTGAACAAATTGATTGAGGTCCGCAAGGTGCTGGAGCTCGGTCCCAACACTGTGCGCCGTGAGATGGTGCTGGTCAAGGTCCACGCAGATGTGCACTCACGCAGCCAGATCATCGATGTGGTGAGCCTGTTCCGGGGGAAGGCCGTGGACGTCAGTCCCGAGTCCATCACCATCGAAGCCACTGGCAGTCCTGAGAAGCTCACCGCCCTGCTGGAGATGCTGTCCCCCCACGGTATCCAGGAGTTGGTGCAGTCGGGGCAGGTTGCCCTGGGGCGAGGGGGCAGAACCCTCGCCGATCACAAGTCCAAGTAATTCATCAGAAGAAGTGAGGAAATAGAAATGGCTGAGATGTTCTACGATTCCGACGCCGACCTGTCTGTCATTCAGAACCGCAGCGTCGCCGTCATCGGTTACGGCTCCCAGGGACATGCCCATGCGCTGAGCCTGCGTGATTCCGGGGTCGATGTTCGAGTCGGCCTGCGTCCCGGGTCGAAGTCCATCGCGAAGGCCGAGGCTGCGGGGCTGCGTGTGGTCTCCGTCGCGGAGGCCGTCGAGGAGGCGGATCTCGTCATGATCCTCGCGCCGGATCAGGTTCAGCGCAAGCTCTATGCCGAGGAGATCGCCCCCCACCTGGTTCCTGGCGACGCCCTGTTCTTTGCCCACGGTTTCAACATCCGGTTTGGCTACATCAAGGCTCCTGAGGGGGTCGATGTCTGCATGGTTGCTCCCAAGGGGCCGGGGCATCTGGTGCGCCGCGAGTACTCCGAGGGCAGAGGGGTTCCCGCCATCATCGCCGTCGAGGTGGATGCCACCGGGAAGGCCTGGCCGTTGGCGCTGTCCTACGCCAAGGCCATCGGTGCGCTGCGCGCCGGTGGCATCAAAACGACGTTCACGGAGGAGACCGAAACCGATCTGTTCGGCGAACAGGCGGTTCTCTGTGGTGGCGTCTCCGCCCTCATCCAGTCGGGTTTCGAGACCTTGGTCGAGGCCGGCTACCAGCCTGAGGTGGCCTACTTCGAGTGCCTGCACGAGATGAAGCTGATCGTTGACCTGATGTACGAGGGGGGCATCGCCAAGCAGCGGTGGAGCATCTCCGACACCGCAGAGTTCGGTGACTACGTCTCCGGGCCGCGTGTCATCGACGCGCACGTCAAGCAGAACATGAAGGCCGTGCTGGACGACATCCGCTCCGGGGCCTTCGCGAAGCGTTTCATTGAGGACCAGGAGGCCGGTGCACCCGAATTCAAGGAATTGCGTGCCAAGGGTGAGGCCCACCCGATCGAGGCCACCGGTCGCGAGCTGCGTAAGCTCATGAGCTGGGTTAAGGACCACGGCACCGATGACTATGTGGAGGGCACGGCTGCTCGCTGAGCCCAACGCCGACAGCGGGTGCCCGCCTCGGCTGTGGGCACCCGTTGTTCCGATTCGGAGGAAGAAGTGAAATGCTGACCAGGACAGAACGCCTGGAAAGACTGCCCATGACGCGCGAACACGGCACATTGCTGGGTGCATCGGGGGTCGGGTGGGCTCTGGACGCGATGGATGTGGGCCTGATTTCTTTCGTCATCGTTGCCCTCGGGCAGCAGTGGGGGCTGGATGACGCCACCAAATCGTGGGTCGTCTCGGTCGGCTTCGTCGGCATGGCCTTAGGAGCCACATTCGGCGGGTTGCTCGCTGACAAGATCGGTCGTCGCAGCGTTTTTGCGCTCACGTTGCTTGTTTACGGGGTGGCGACGGGGGCCACAGCCGTCGTCTCCTCGGTGGCCGCCCTGCTGTTGCTGCGTTTCGTGGTGGGTTTGGGGCTCGGCGCCGAACTCCCGGTGGCCTCCACCTTGATCTCGGAATTCGCTCCCCGGCGGATCCGGGGCCGAGTGGTGGTCTGGTTGGAGGCGTTCTGGGCCGTGGGCTGGATCCTGTCGGCGATCGTCGGGTACTTCGTGGTGGCTGGTTCCGAGGACGGATGGCGCTGGGCACTGGCGCTGGGTGCGGTTCCGGCCTTGTGGGCGCTGCTGATTCGCCTCGGTACACCCGAATCCGTGCGGTACCTGGAGGCAGTGGGACACTATGAGCAGGCCGAGGTGACGGTTCGGTGTTTCGAGAGGTCCGCGAAAATCTACTACGACGGCCCCACGATCGACACCCCCGAACAAGCCGCGAAGCACCAGGGAGAGACGATCAGGACGACTGGTCTCACCCTGTTTTCAGCACAACTGAGGCGACGCACTCTGGCGTTCTGGTTGGTGTGGTTCTGCATCAATCTGTCCTACTACGGGGCTTTCATTTGGATTCCATCGCTGCTGGTGAAGCAGGGTTTCACCCTGGTCAAGTCCTTCGAGTTCACCTTGATCATCACCGTGGCCCAACTTCCCGGATACGCCGTTGCGGCCTGGCTGATCGAGGTCATCGGACGCCGTCTGACCCTGGCACTGTTTCTGGTCGGCTCTGCCCTTTCTGCGCTGGGTTTTGCGATGGCAGGGACGCAGGGCGCGATCATCGCAGCCGGATGCGCCCTGTCGTTTTTCAACCTGGGGGCGTGGGGTGCACTGTACGCCATCGGCCCCGAGCTGTACCCCACGTCACTGCGCGGCACCGGTACCGGGGCGGCGGCCGGGGTGGGGAGGGTCGCGTCGATCATCGCACCCCTGCTCGTCCCGGTGTTGATGGGAAGCGGAGGCATCGTGACCACTTTTGCGGTCTTCGCGGTTTCTTTCGCGATGGCCGCGGGCGCCGCTTTCCTACTCCCCGAAAAACGCGATGCCGGTATCGACTGATATGGGCCGGGTCTGGAACCAGTGGGCTGACGGGCTCGTAGAGAGTGTTCCGGAACCTTGATGCCTTTGAGGTTGCACCAGCGGGAGGCTCTTGACGCCTGGCGTAGGAATATCTCGGCGGGGGTTTCCAGGGGTTGGATCGTCCTGCCACCGGGCGCCGGCAAGACCATGGTCGGTGTGCGGGCGATTCGCGAGTCAGGGCGCACCGGTGTGGTTTTCAGTCCGAACATCGCCATTCAGGGCCAGTGGCAGGTCGCTGCGCCGGAGGTTCGCTGCCTGACCTATCAGGCACTTGCCAATTTCGGGGACGACCCCGGTGGGAGCACACAGCTGGCTCGTCTGCACCCGAACGGAAGAGCCTTGGTGGCCGAGCTCGCAGCCACGGAGAACCTGATGATCGTCTTGGACGAATGCCATCACCTGCTCCGGACGTGGGGACGGCTGCTGGCCGAGGTGCTCGGACTGTTGTCCGACGCCGTCGTACTGGGTCTCACGGCCACCCCGGCAACCGCCCTGACTGGAGCGGAGGCCATCCTGGAGAACGAACTCTTCGGTGAGATCACGTATTCCGCGACCATTCCCCAAGTGGTGGCGGCCGGGGACCTGGTCCCTTATCAGGAGCTTGGCTGGCTGACGAACCCCACCGCCGCTGAACGCGACTGGCTGGGAGAGCAGCAGGGGAGGGTTCAGGAACTGCTCACCCATCTCAGCGCCCCGGACAGGGCGAGCATTTCACTCTTCGAGGCAGTGGCGAACCTGCAAGCCAACGTCTCCTGGGAGGACCTCGCGGCCACGGATGAACGCCTGACCGATGCCCTGCTGCGCCTCGCCCACGCGGGTTACGCCGAACCACCCATCGGAGTTGCGTTCGGCGAGTGTCACCGACGCGATCCCGGAATCGAGGACTGGGTGGCGGTACTGAACCAGTGGCTCCTTCCGTTGGTCGACAGCCCCGACCCGCGGGACCACGCCCTGATCATGGAGGTCCGGGAGGTTCTTCCCTCCATCGGTTACCGCTGGACTCGGCGAGGCATCAGCGCGACCGCCTCCACCATGGACCGGGTACTGGCCCGCAGCGCTTCCAAGGCTCTCGCCGCGGTCGAGATAGTAAGTCTGGAGGAGGAAAACCTCGGAGCTGACCTGCGCGCCCTGGTGGTGTGCGATTTCGAGCGGGCGGCCGCGCTGCCACACGGTCTGTGCGACGTGGTGACCGCGGACTCGGGATCGGCCTGGCAGACCTTGAAGGCCTTGGCCGAGAACCCGGTCGGGCAGCGCCTCGAACCGTTGCTCGTCACCGCTGGGGTCGTCGCGGGAACCCCGTCGAGTTCCCGGGCGCTGATGGACTTCGCCGCGGGTCGGCTCCCCGGGCACTCCTTGGATATCGCCGAGGAGGAGGGTCTGGTGCGGGTTCTCGGCTGGAATGTCCGCCAGTGGGTGCCGGTGGTCACCGATTTCTTCCAGATGGGTGGCACCAGGCTCTTGGTCGGTACCCGTGGGCTGCTGGGGGAGGGATGGGACGCCCCGGGCGTCAACTGTCTGGTGGACCTGACCAGCGCAACCACACCTGGTGCCGTGATTCAGCTTCGCGGGCGCAGCCTACGACGCGACCCGGAGAATCCGGCTAAGGTCGCGATCAACTGGTCGGTGGCCTGCGTCGCCGACGGGGTGATGGGGGACGCGGATTGGCGTCGTCTCGTGCGCAAGCACCGTGGTTACCTCGCTCCCGACGAGCGGGGCGATCTGGTGGACGGGGTGGCGCACCTGGCTGGTGGGTTCAGCGAGTTTCGGACTCCGGAATCGGACGGGATCGAGGCCGCCAACATTCTTGCGGCCCGGCGTTCCCGGGAACGCGACCGGGTCACAGAGCAATGGAACGACCCGCGGATCAGGACCGGCCGGGAGGTGTCGGTGGTGCGGGTGAGTTCCAGGGCGAAGGAACCGTTGACCGGAAGCGGTTTCGGGGAGGCGGCGCCCCGGAGGCTGGGGCTTGTGCTGTGGCCCTGGGCGCTGGGCACGGCCCTGGTGCTGGTGGTGCTGGGGCTGTCCTGGTGGGTGGTCGCCGCACTGGTGTTGACAGGAGCGGATCTGTTGATCCGGGTGATACGGGCGGGACGCAGGCTCACCGGGCTGGCGGCGAACGTCGGTGTTGGCAGGGTGGCTAGGGCGGTTGCCGATGCTCTCCAGGCTTGCGGCTTGCTCACTGCAGGGGCCGGGGCGGTTGCGGTGGAGGTCAGAGGACAGGAACTGCACTGTCGACTGCTCAGAGTGTCCGCGGAGGAAGCAGCCAAGTTCGCGGAGGCTTTGGACGAGGCGTTGCAGCCTGTTTCCCGACCCCGATATCTGATCTCCCGTCTCACCGCCGCCCCACCCCGGTTTCGGGACGTCTTGAGGCTTGCCCTGACCGGGTGGGAAACCGTTCTGGAAACCTGGCATCCGGTCCCGAGCGTGCTCGCCTCCAGCCGGGACCAGGCCGATGCCTACCTACTCGCCTGGAAGCGATGGGTGGGGGAAGGGGAGGTTCGGTACGCTCACGGCCCCGAGGGCAAGGGCATCACGCGAGCGGTGCGTGGCGCCGATCCGTGGCAGTTCACCTCGGTGATTCGTCTGCACTGGGAGTGAGTGCTCTTGTGGTTCGAGTTGGCTGGTTCACCATGCCGCACTTCTGATGTGCTGACAGGCCATTGGAGCCGGGTCGCTGTTGCTTCTCTCAAGTGCTTCTCTTGGAGACCGGGAGCAGGCTGCCCTGCACTCTTGGATTGGTAGAATTAGACCTGTAGTACACGACGGGAGGGTCTTACAGGGTGAGTGTCTTCCTGATTCTCGGAGTCGTAGGAATCGCAGTCCTGCTGGTGTCTTTGATCCTGGGGGATCTGCTGGATTCGGCTCTTCATTTCGACGGCTTGGATTCCGAGGTCTTCTCAACCTCGGTCATCGCGGCCTTCATCGGGGCCTTCGGGTTCGGTGGGGTGGCCGTCCAGGAATTCACGAACAATGTGTGGTTGGCCTCCTTGGTCGGCATGGTCACGGGAAGCCTGGCTGGCTGGGGGGCGGTGACTCTCACTCGCTTCCTGAAACGCGCAGAAACCGGGCAGGCGCTTCGCAGTGACCACCTGATCGGGGCGGAAGCCCATGTCATCACGGACATTCCGGAAGACGGTTTCGGCGAAATCCGGATCGGCACCCACAAGCGAGCAGCACGGGCGGAACTGCCGATTCCCGCCGGAACCCCGGTCTGGGTTTCTGGTGTCCTGTCTCCCACAGCCGTCGAGGTTCGTCCCAGCGTCAATGAGCTTCCCCAGCCCTGAGCAGAAACAGAAAGGTCCAAATATCCATGAATAATTTCTCCTCCCTGATCACCGGAGTGGGAGGCATACTTCTACTGATCGCCCTGCTGATCTGGCTGGTTGCCAGCCGGTACCGGGTGGCCCGTCCGAATGAGGCCTACATCATCACGGGCCAGAAGGGCAAGGCGGTCACCAACCCCGAGACCGGCCTGGTTTCCACCGATCTGTCCGGACAGAAGGTCATCATGGGCGGCGGTGTCTTCGTGATCCCTCTGATCCAGCGTTTGCACGTGCTCGACCTGTCCAGTCGCCGCATCATGGTGCAGATCCGCAACGCGGTCTCCGGTCAGGGCATCAAACTGAACCTCGACGGCGTTGCAATTGTCAAGGTGGGTGGCAACGAGGACTCCATCCGTGCCGCTGCACAGCGCTTCCTGATGCAGCAGGAGGAAATCGAGACGTTCACCCAGGAAACCCTTGCTGGTGCGCTCCGATCCATCGTCGGTGGGCTTTCTGTGGAGCAGATCATTCGTGACCGTGCTGCTTTCGCACAGAGGGTGGCCGATGAGTCGGAGGCATCCCTGACTGGTCAGGGTCTGGTGCTTGACACCTTCCAGATTCAGGACATCACCGACGATGGTTCCTACTTGTCGGACTTGGGGCGTCCGGAGTCGGCCAAGGTTGGTCAGATTGCCGCGATCGCCGAAGCCGATGCTCGACGGGAGGCTGAACAGGCGAGGCTGGCCGCCGAGCAGGAGATTGCGATCTCGGAGCGGGCCCTTGTGCTCAAAGAGGCCGAGATCAAGGCCGAAACGGATGCTGCTCGCGCCCAGGCAGCCGCAGCTGGGCCGCTCGCCCAGGCCGATCGTGATCAGGCCATCCTTACCGAGCAGGAGAAGGTCGCCGTGCGGCAGGCGGCGCTGAAGGACCGCCAGCTCGACACCGAAGTCCGCAAACCCGCGGACGCGAAACGGTACGAGACCGAGACCGCGGCCCAGGGACGGCGCAACTCCGAGATCTTCGAAGCCGAGGCCCGCAAGGCAGCCGCCATCGCCAACGCAGAGGCCCAGGCCGAGACAGCACGTCTTACCGGTGAAGGTGAGAAACAGCGCCGTGCCGCACTCGCCGAGGCTGAGGCCATCGAAGGTGCGCGTCGCGGTGAGGCCGAGAAGGCACGTCGTATCGCCGAGGCCGATGCCATCCGCGCCGAGGGAGAGGCCAAGGCCGCCGCGGCCCTTGCCGTCGGTACCGCTGAGGCGGAAGCCATGAACAAGCGGGCCGCCGCCTTCGCGAACTACAACGAGGCAGCGGTGTTGCAGATGCTTGTTGAGGTGCTGCCGCAGGTCGCTGAGAAGGTTGCCGCCCCCATGGGCAGCATCGACAAACTCACCGTTGTCTCCACGGAAGGGGCGGCCGCGTTGCCCCGTCAGGTCAACGACAACGTGCTGCAGACCGTCGAGATGATCAAGAACACCACTGGTATCGACCTGCTTGACATCCTGAAGGGTCACACGAGCGGCAAAGCTCTCAAGGGCGAAACCGTCGAGTGACAATCTCTGGAGCGCGAGGGGCTGGACCTCATCAGGTCCGGCCCCTCGTCTCGTTGATCAGCTGGCCACGGCGGCGGCAATCCGGTCTCCGACCTCGGAGGTCTTGACGGCGCCGGGGGTGCGGCCCGCGATATCGGCGGCAACTGCGTCGTCAATGCGGCGGGCCGTCTCGGGGTGTCCCAGGTGCGCCAACAACAGAGCCACGGAACTGATGGCCGCGGTCGGATCAGCGATGCCTCGACCGGCGATGTCCGGAGCCGAACCATGAACGGGCTCGAACATTGATGGGTACTCGCCTGACGGGTTGATGTTCGCGGAGGCCGCCAGGCCGATGCCCCCCGTGACCGCCGCAGCCAGGTCTGTGACGATGTCGCCGAACAGATTGTCGGTGACTATCACGTCGAACCGGGCAGGGTCGACCACCATGGCGATCATGGCGGCATCGATGTGCAGGTAGTCGCGTGTGACCTCAGGAAACTCCTCACCGATCTGATCGAAGAGGCGACGCCACAGGCCCCCGGCATTGACCAGGACGTTGTGCTTGTGCAGCAGGGTGATCCTGCCACGCCGCGCCCGGGCGCGCATGAACGCGTCACGAACCACGCGCTCCACACCGAAAGCAGTGTTGACGGAAACCTCGGTGGCAATCTCCTGAGGGGTGCCGATTCGCACTGCGCCACCATTGCCGCAGTAGAGTCCCTCGGTTCCTTCACGCACCACCACGAAGTCGATGCCGCCCTGGGCCGCGACCTCGGGGGACAGGGGAGTGGAAACTCCCGAGTAGAGCCGTGACGGGCGGAGGTTCACTGCGTGATCGAAGGCGAACCTGAGCTTCAGCAGCAGTCCCCGTTCGAGCAGGCCGCTCGGGATCTTGTCCGAACCGGGCGCAGCCCCGACCGCTCCGAGCAGGATGGCGTCGGTGGCCCGCAGATCCTCCAGAGTGGAGTCGGATAGGACCTCGCCGGTACGCAACCAATGCTCCGCACCGAGATCGAGATGCACCTCCTCGAAAGTGTTTTCGCCCGCGGCGGCCCGCAACACCTTGAGCGCCTCGGCAGTCACCTCCGGGCCGATACCGTCGCCGCCAATAACTGCCAGGGTCTGTCGTGTCATGCGGGAAGACTAGGCGTGCCATCGGTGGTGGCAGTCCGATTCCCACTTCTCGAGATGGATGCGATCGCCGCGGCCTCGCGCCCCGATCCCGGTTCCGTCGCTAGGCTTGCAGCATGCGTATCGCCCGTTTCGCCGTGGCCGGCAAGGATCCCGCCTACGGCATCATCGAGTTGGAGGTCGACGGCGGGGAGTACCCGGAAACCGTCGCCGCGATAACGGGGGACCCGCTGGCCGGGGTGCCCGTCAATTACACGGGCGCCAGGCACGACCTCGCGGATGTTCGGTTGTTGGCACCCGTCATTCCCCGAAGCAAGATCGTTGCGATCGGGCGCAACTACGCCGATCACGCCGCCGAACAGGGGGCATCCATTCCGGAGGAGCCAATGGTGTTCCTCAAACCGAACACCTGCGTGATCGGACCCGACGAACCCATCGTGCGCCCTGAAGGATGCAGAGATCTGCATTATGAAGGTGAGCTGGCCATCATCATCGGGAGGATCTGCAAACAGGTCCCGGAGCAACGAGTGGCCGATGTGGTGTTCGGCTACACCATCGCAAATGATGTGACCGCACGGGACTGGCAGAAGGAGAACGATCAGTGGTTCCGGGCTAAGGGATGCGACACCTTCTGCCCTCTTGGTCCGTGGATCAACACACACCTTACCCCGGCGGAGGCGGGTCATCTCGCGATCGAAACCCGAGTGGGTGAGGATGTGCGGCAGCAGGGGAACACGTCCCGGCTGGTCCGGGGTATTCCGGAGCTGGTGACCTACGTCTCCTCGTTCACAACACTGCTTCCTGGGGATGTCATCCTCACCGGAACCCCGGCAGGGGTGGGTCCGATGGCCGACGGGGACGTGGTCTCGGTGGAAATCGATGGGCTCGGGGTGCTGAGCAATCCCGTGACCTCCGCGTGACCGCCCGCCTGCCCGGACCGGAGCTCAGATATCCGGTCGCCCTGCGGGGCGAAGACCCCGGGAAACTGGCGATGGGCCTGCTGGGAGCGTTCTTGGCTTTCCTGGTGGTGGTGCAGCTACTGGCGCAGGCCGTATTGGGGGTCGGTTGGTTGTTTAGGGGGCAACCGACCTTCGAGGATTACCGGTCCCGTGCGCTGGCCTATGAACTTCCCGACGGAATCTTGGCGAGCCATCTTGGGATCGCGGGTCTGCTGCTGTTCGTGCTGCTGATCCAGCGGTACTGGCATGGCAGGAAGGCCGGCTGGGCGATTTCCGTCCAGCCGGGGGGACGCTGGCGGTACTTGTTGATCTGCCTCGTGCTGGCGGCAGTGCTGCTGAATATCGTCATGTGGCTCATGCGCGGGGGGAACATGGCATGGCAGGCGGCCCAACCCGACTGGATGGTATATCTCGTGCTGATCCTCATCACCTCGCCCCTGCAGGCAGCTGCGGAGGAGTTTTTCTTTCGCGGTTACCTGCAGCAGGCCATCGGTTCCTTGGCAGGCAGGGCCTGGGTCGGCGTTCTGTGCTCAGCTCTGGTTTTCGCGTTCTTCCACGGAAATCAAAACATCGCGCTTTTCGCGCATCGTTTAGGTTTCGGACTGATAGCAGGGATCCTGGTGTGGGCCACAGGTGGCCTGGAGGCTGCGATCGCCGTCCATGTGGCCAACAACGTCTTCGCCTTCGGATATGCGCTGTTCACGGGTGGGGTTGTCGCACTCAAGGCAACCTCGGAGATTTCCTGGGAGGCGGCCTGTTCAGACCTCGCCGGTTTCGCCGTCTTCGGCGTCGCTGCATGGTGGATCGGCCGCAGGATGCACGTCGCGACCCTGACACCCTGAGTGTCTCCAGATGCTGACTCGAGTCACCGTCAGGGTGGCCGTGACGTGCGGCGTCTTACACTCCTGTCATGATGGATGTGCTTCTAGGGGTTGTGGACCGGGGGTGGGTATCCGAGAGCCACCACCGGGGCAGGATCAGTGTGGTTCGCGAGGACGGACGGCCTCTGCTGTCTCTCGGAGACATGACCGCGCCCACCTTGCCCAGGTCGGCCCTCAAACCGTTCCAGGTCATCGCGATGCTGCGCAATGGCCTGGATCTCGAAGGTCAGCTGCTCGCGCTGGCCGCGGCGTCGCACCTCGGGCAGCCCATGCATACGGAAGGGGCACTGCGCATCCTCGAGATGACCGGGCTGAGTGCGTCGGACTTCCAGCACACCGCTGACCTTCCCGGCGATGAGACATCGCTCGCGGCCTGGCTGGCTGCTGGGAGGAGGAAAGAGCCGCTGGCGCACAACTGCTCCGGGAAACATGCGGCCATGTTGCGCACCTGCCGACTCGCAGGGTGGCCCCTCGATGGCTACCGAGACCCGTCGCATCCCCTGCAACAGGCCATCAGGGCCGTCATCGAGGAGTACTGCGGTGTGCTCGGTGAACCGGTGGTCGATGGCTGCACGGCACCCGCCTTCGCCACCACGTTGCCGGGGCTGGCGCATGGTTTCGCGCGTCTGGCATCTGAGGAGAAGGGCCCCGGCAGGCTGGTGGCGAACGCCTTCCGCCGCTATCCCGAATACACATCCGGTGCTTCCCATCCTGTAGTCAGCCTCGTGGAACAGGTGCCAGGAGCCATCGCCAAGGTGGGTGCCGAGGGAATCCTCGCCGTCGGTTTGCCCGAGGGGATCGGGATCGCGGTGAAGATTTCCGACGGGATGGGCCGTGGACGCTTTGAGGTCGTTGACGCCATCCTCACCCGCCTCGGACACTCGGTGACCAGTGGGCCAGGTGAGGTCCGCATCAGCTCCGAACTGGAGGAGAATCTCGCCTCCTTGGCGGGGTGAACCACCGAGTTGCGCGCCTGAGACGGGCCGTGTACTGTTTCTCTCCGTGCTCGGGAGAGCGCACAGGGGTATGGGGTAATTGGCAGCCCGACTGATTCTGGTTCAGTTAGTCTTGGTTCGAGTCCAGGTACCCCTGCGGAGCGGGTCTTCGAGGAGGCCCATCCCATCGCCTGGCCCCGTTGTGTAGCGGCCTAGCACGCCGCCCTCTCAAGGCGGTAGCGCGGGTTCGAATCCCGTCGGGGCTACCAGGACAATTGCCTTGGTCAGACGCAGGTTTGGCCAAGGTCTCTGTCATTCGTGGGGTGCAATATCCCGCGCCACATTTCGATTTCCCTGTTTCACGGGGTACCCGCAAGATTTCTTCCAGGACCGTCACGCCGGTGCGGAGGGCGAGCAACGCCAGCTGCACCCGATCCCGCGACCCCGTTCTTGATACCAAGGGTTGTGACCGTGGGCATCGCCCTTCCTTGGGGCTGCGGCGCTCTGCAGCCCGTGTCCGTACCGCTGATGCTGCTGCACGCTTTGGTGCCGAAGCTGATGAGGTCCTTACGCCGCATCTGTGGCTATCTGTCTGGCGGATGCATGATCGGTTTTGCTACTGCTGTTCGGGAGCCGTAACGGGACTGTTGGTGCGGCACCGGCTTTGTGGTTCACGAGTAGGTTCTCGTGCGTCGGTCATTCGGTTCCGTTGCGGCGCAACACCTCACTCAGGCGTTCGGCAGCGGCCATCACGGCGGGGGCGTGGAGCCGTCCCGGCTGCCGGGTCAGGCGTTCGATGGGACCGGAGACGCTGACGGCTGCGATGATCTTTCCAGAGGGGGAGAGCACCGGGGCGGAGACCGAGGCGACCCCCGGCTCGCGTTCGGCAACAGACTGCGCCCATCCGCGGCGGCGTACCTGCTGCAATGACAGCACCGTGAACGTGGCTTCCTTGAGTAGACGAGGCAGGTTCTCGGGCTCTTCCCAGGCCAGCAACACCTGCGCGGCAGAACCCGCGGTCATGGAGAGCTGTGCCCCAAGGGGAACGGTGTCTCGCAGACCCGAAGGACGTTCCACAGCGGCGGAACAGATTCGGAGATCACCCTGGCGGCGAAACAACTGGGCCGATTCGCCGGTGATGTCGCGTAGCCGGGTGAGGATGGGTCCTGCGGTGGCCAGCAAGGGATCCTCCGCGGCGGAGCTGGCCAGCTCCGCGAGGCGTGGGCCCAGAACGAAACGTCCCTGGAGGTCTCGGGTGACCAGGCGATGGTGTTCCAGGGCCACGGCCAGTCGGTGTGCCGTCGGTCGTGCCAAGCCGGTGGCACCTACAAGGCCTGCGAGCGTCAGAGGGCTGTTTTCCAAAGCAGTCAGTACGGCCGCTGCCTTGTCGAGAACTCCTACTCCGCTTCCTTCGTCCATATTCCGAGATTATCGTTTCGAATGTTGGACATGCAAGATAAAGTGCCGCCACCTGGCAGGCCCTGTCCTGCAATCAATCGTAATGAGGAAGCGTGAAAATGGGGAAGACCCTCGCAGAGAAGGTTTGGGATGCGCATGTCGTACGCGCTGTCGATGGTGAACCCGACCTGCTCTACATCGACCTGCACCTGGTGCACGAGGTTACGAGCCCGCAGGCCTTCGAGGGTTTGCGGATGAACGGTCGGAGGGTGCGCCGTCCGGATCTCACCTTGGCGACTGAGGATCACAACACTCCCACGCTGAACATCCTCGAACCGATCGCGGATCCCGTCTCCCGAACCCAGGTGGAAACACTGCGCAGGAATGCAGCTGAGTTCGGAATCCGTCTTCATTCGCTGGGTGATCGCGACCAGGGTGTCGTTCACATCATCGGCCCGCAGCTCGGGGTGACCCAGCCTGGCATGACCATCGTCTGCGGCGACTCCCACACCTCGACCCACGGTGCCTTCGGGGCCCTGGCCTTCGGCATCGGCACATCGGAGGTGGAACACGTGCTCGCCACCCAGACGCTGCCGCAGAAGAAACCCAGAATGATGGCCGTCAACATCAACGGCGACCTGCCGCCCGGGGTCACCGCCAAGGATGTTGTCCTGGCGTTGATCGCCAAGGTCGGCACGGGCGGTGGCCAAGGCTACATCGTCGAGTACCGGGGAAGTACCATCGAAAAGTTGTCGATGGAGGGTCGCATGACGATCTGCAACATGTCCATCGAGTGGGGCGCCAAGGCCGGCATGATTGCTCCGGACGAAACAACCCTCGCATACCTGAAAGGCCGCCCCCACGCTCCAGAAGGAGCCGAGTGGGATGCCGCGGTTGAGTACTGGAAGACTCTTCGCTCCGACGACGACGCCCACTTCGATGCGCAGGTGGACATCGACGCGACCCGGCTGACCCCCTTCGTCACGTGGGGCACCAACCCAGGGCACGGCGTGCCGCTCGGGGGTGTGGTGCCCGCTCCTGAGGATTTTGATTCCGATGTGGAGCAGGCCACAGCGCGCCGAGCCCTCGAATACATGGATCTGACCCCGGGGACCCCGATGCGGGAGATCGCGGTGAATGCAGTGTTTCTCGGTTCCTGCACCAACGGCCGGATCGAGGACCTGAGGCTGGCGGCCTCCGTGCTCCGGGGACGCAGGATCGCCGAGGGCGTGCGGATGCTCGTCGTCCCGGGTTCGGCCCGGGTTCGGGTCCAGGCTGAGCTCGAGGGCCTGGACAAGATCTTCCTCGCATCTGGGGCCGAGTGGCGGGCGGCGGGATGTTCGATGTGCCTTGGCATGAATCCCGATCAACTCTCCCCGGGGGAAAGGTCGGCCTCCACGTCCAACCGCAACTTCGAGGGACGCCAGGGCAAGGGTGGACGCACCCACCTCGTCAGTCCCGCGGTCGCCGCCGCGACCGCCGTCACCGGGTACCTCGCCGCCCCCGCCGACCTGATCGGAGCCTGAGACATGGATGCTTTCTCCACCCACACTGGAATCGCCGTTCCACTGCGCCGCAGCAACGTCGACACCGACCAGATCATCCCCGCCGTCTACCTCAAGCGCATCACCCGGACCGGCTTTGAGGACGGGCTGTTCGCGGGATGGCGCAGCGACCCCGATTTCGTGCTCAACCGTGAGCCTTTCAGCGGCGGGACCGTCCTGGTTTCCGGACCCGACTTCGGTACCGGCTCGTCGCGGGAACACGCCGTCTGGGCGCTGCAGAACTACGGCTTCAAGGTGATCGTGGGAACCCGGTTCGGTGACATCTTCCGTTCCAACTCGGGCAAGGCAGGGTTGCTCGTGGCCCTCGTCACCGAGGAGGACCGGGACAGGCTCTGGGCCGCCATCGAGGACGCCCCCGAACAACCGGTGACGGTGGACCTGCCGGAGCAGACCATAACCCGCGGGGATCTCGTGATCGGGTTCGAGATCGACGAGTACACCAAGTACCGCCTGCTGAACGGTTTGGACGACATCTCCATGACCCTGCAGCACGACGCCGAGATCGGGGCTTACGAGGCGACCCGCCCGGGATTCAAACCGAAGACCCTGCCCGTGCGGACCGCAGACACCCTGTCCTGATGGCGGCCGTTCGAACGGGTGACAACCCCGCCGGTATTCTCCTGCTCCGTGGAAATCGATAAACGCCCATGGCGACGTTCTCTGCGTGAGGCGAACCATGAACCGGCGCCCCGCGCCTACCGTTTCCTGGCGCGGCTGGTTCACCTGGTGATGGGTGGTCTGGTCAGGCGAACCTGGCTGGGGCAGGAGAATCTCCCGCCCGGCGGGGTGCTGGTGGTTTCCAATCACCTGTCGAACTTCGACGTCCCCACGACCGGCGAGTTCCTCATCTGGTCCGGACGCTGGCCCCGCTACCTGGGAAAGTCCGAGATCTGGAAGGTGCCGGTGGTCGGCTGGTTCGCGCGTCAATGCCGCCAGATTCCCGTCGTGCGTCATTCCGAGCGGGCCAAGGACTCGCTCGTGCACGCCCGCAAAGCCTTGGAAGCGGGGGAGTGTGTCGCGATTTTCCCCGAGGGGACCATAACGGCCGATCCCGATGGCTGGCCCATGACCGGGCGCCCGGGCGCCGCCCGCCTGGCGCTCACGACCGGGGTGCCGGTGATCCCGGTCTGTCAGGTCGGGACAGACGCCCTCCTGGGTCGGAAGAAGCTGGAACTTCACCGGCTGTTCTCCCTGCGTAGGCGCCCCGTGATGGTGCAGGCGGGGCCGCCTGTCGACCTCAGCGCCTTCCCGATGGGGGAGGAGCCCGCGAAGGAGGACGTGGAACAGGCCAGCGTCGCGATCATGGACGCGATCACCGCGGTCGTAGCCGAACTCAGGGGCGGCCCCGCCCCCGAGGGGCGCTGGGACATGCGGGTAGGTGCCCGCGTGCCCCAGCGGGGGTGAGCCTCAGGCGGGATCGTTCATCAGGGTGCGGGCCTGTTCCATCAGTTCGACGGTGGCGATGGTGGCGTTCAGCGGACGCAGCGGGGACTCGGTGATCCCCGCTGCGATGCAGCGAGCCACCTCCACGGCCTCGTGGAAGAGGCCCTCGTGGTGGATACGTGGCTCGTCCCAGGACAGCACCCGGCCATCCCGGAACCTCACCTCGACGGGCCCCGGGCGGTAGAACGGGCCGTCGAGCACCAGGGTGGCGTCGCTGCCCCCGATGACGGCGACGCTCGGGGTGTCGGTCAACATCGAGGCGAACACACTCGCCTGACGCCCCTCGCCATCCTCCAGTAGCGCCATGAACTGTCCGACGGCACCCGTTGCATGTCGGGGGCCAACGGCCGCCACCACATCGATTTCCGGCAGGACCCAGTCGGCGAACATCAACGGGTAGATTCCGAGATCGTTCATGGCCCCGCCGCCCTGGGTTGGATCCATGGCGCGGCGGTGATCCAGCAGATACTCGCCCATGTCCACGGTGACGGCCTCGATCCTGCCCAGCAGATTCGCCGCGAGCACCTGCCTGACCACGTCGAAGCGGGGCAGCGCCAGCGACCATACCGCCTCCATGCAGAACAGGCCCTGGCTGCGAGCCAGCTTGACCAGTTCCTGTGTGGCCTCAACGGTGGGGGTCATGGGTTTTTCGATGAGCACGTTTCGCCCAGCCTCCAGGGCGAGCCGGGCGTGGGAGGCGTGGTCCAGGTGGCCTGTAGCGACGTAGATGACATCCAGGTCCTGGGCTACGAGTTCCTCATAGGAGCCGCAGGCCTTCTCGACGCCGTGTCCTTCAGCGAATTCGCGTGCCCGATCCAGGGAACGGGATCCGACGGCGACAATGCGCTGGTGGGTGTTCCGGGTCACCGTGGTGACGAACTGGTCGGCGATCCATCCGGTTCCGATCACGCCCCAGCGAAGGGAGGGGACGGAGGTCGGGTCGGTGGTGCGGGGCTGGGGCAGGGAGTCAGTCATCTGGAGTCCGTTCCGGGCAGCAAAGCCCACATTGTCAGGACAAATTCTCTAGCTGATTCTATCTCTCGGTGCGCAGAGGCTTGTCGGCGCCTCCGGAGGGTCGCCTCAACAGGGCTGACCGGCCACGGACAGGGTCGCCTCATTCTACGGAAGCGCACACATTCGGAACGACCCCGCCGCCGAGCTGGGAGCGCGGCCATATTCGACGGGCCATCAGCCTCGGAGGCGGGATGGCTGAAGCTCGCCGAGGACTTCGCATGCTCAACCACATCATCAGGAGGAACCCATGAAAGAAAGCAGTAGAAATCATTTCTCACGGGGCTGGTTGCCTTGTCTGCGTTCCTGACGAGCTGCTCGTCGGTCCCCGTCCACACGAGCAGATCCCAGGTCCTGCGGCCTCCGTATCGGGAGGATCATTCAGCTTCAAGGACATCGGGGGCGCGACACCGAGTTGGTGGCTCCGACGAACCTGGCCTGCGGGGTGGGTCCTCTCGCCACTGCACCTTCGGCGCGGACAAACTTGCCGGCTGGAACGCCAAAGCGACCGAGCGGGTATCCCGGTAGGTGACTCCGGAGGCTGCGGAGCTGCCGGGTCTCGGTAGGGCGAACGCCAAGGACGGCGCATTCAATGCCGAGACTCTGTTGGGCCGCGGGGTCAACGTCATCCTCGACGCGGGTGAAATCTCCACCGCGTACGCGAAGATCGACGACGATCACTGACGAGCAATGTGTCTTCGTCTACTACGGCACAGGTGATTCGGGCCTGAGCACCGCGGGGAGCAAGACCATCCAAGTTCAGGTGATCGATGTCATTGGTGCCACAGACGTCTACGGAACGACTGCGAAGGCCTCGGGCTGGGGCGACGTAAAAGCCGAGCAGCTGCTCACCCCGGATCCTGACTGGATCATCGCCATGCCCAGAAGGGTGAGACGGACCTGGCGCGAGTGATGTTTTCAAGCCCTTGTGGGCGGCTTCCCAGGGCAACGTGCTGATCTCCTCGCAGATCCCTGGGGTTGGATGGACGGCCCACCCTCGGTGAACCAGGTGATCGGCGCGGTCTAAGCGGTGGAGAGCACCTACCCGGTTGTCTACAACTTTGCCCCTCCGAAAGAAGTGAAGGAGATCCACTTGCTCTTCTACCGTCACGAGCTGACCGAGTCCGAGGTAAACGGGATTCTCGTAGGAACCGGTCGTAGAAGTTGATCCATCCGGGGAGCCGTGACAAGTTGGATGAATCGGCAGTCAAGCTCAGGAGGCCCCGGTGTCGGAACGAACCAAAATTGCCCTGGTTTTCGGTGGAAGATCATCGGAACACGGCATTTCCTGTCTGACTGCAGCCAGCGTGCTCGGAGCCATCGATCGGGAACGGTTCGATGTTGTGGCCGTCGGTATTTCGAAGAGCGGTCGGTGGTCCCGGATGTCGTTGGAGGAGGTTGCAGATCTCCGCATCTCCGGTGGCGCAACCCCGGAGGTTCCGGAACCGGAACACGATGCGGTCTGGCTGATCGGTGAGCACGGGGGCGAGATCGCGACCCGGGTCGGCGACCAGCTGGTGGACATCCAGGAAGTGGATGTCGTCTTTGCCCCGCTGCACGGCCCCTACGGCGAGGACGGCACCATCCAGGGGATGTTCGAGATGATGGGTATCCGCTACGTCGGACCGGGGGTGCTGGCCTCCGCGGTGGGCATGGACAAGCACTTCATGAAGTTGGCCTTCGAGGCGGCGGGGCTGCCTGTTGGTCCCTACGTCGTCGCTTCGGAACGTCGGTTGCGCCTCGAACGTGAGGCCGTGCTGGCCGAGGTGGCCGGGCTCGGCTTCCCGGTGTTCGTCAAACCTGCGAGGGGAGGCTCCTCCATTGGAATCACCCGGGTCACCGATCCGTCCGGACTGGAGGCCGCCATAGCGGAGGCGCAGCGCCATGATCCCAAGGTGATCTTCGAGCAGGGATTCGTTGGAACTCGGGAACTGGAGGTGGCGGTGCTGGGTGACCCTGATGCCCCTGAGGGATGCCAGGCCTCGGTGGTCGGTGAGATCCGTGTCCAGGACGGGAATGGTTTCTACGACTTCGCCACCAAGTACCTGGATGATGACGGGGCCGCTCTCGACGCCCCTGCCAGGACCACCCCGGAACTGGCTGCCACACTCCAGAGGTTGGCCTGCCGGGCCTTCAATGCACTTGGCGCCGAGGGCCTCGTGCGTGCTGATTTCTTCGCCACCGAGGACCAGGCGTGGATCAACGAGGTGAACACCATGCCAGGGTTTACCCGCATCTCGATGTATCCGGCCTTGTGGCAGGCAACTGGTATTTCGTATCCCGAATTGGTCACCAGGCTTATTGAGCTCGCCCTCGAGCGCCCGGTGGGGTTGCGTTGATGAGCGCCGAGTTCGAGATGATCGCCGAACTCACCGATGGTTTGGCATTCGGCCCCGATGTGCGGTTGGGCCCTGGTGATGACGCGGCGGTGCTGGTGCCGCGCGGCGAGATCGTCATCACTACCGATGTGCTGATCGAGAACGTCCATTTCAAACGCTCCTGGTCGCCCGCCTTCCAGGTCGGTAGGAAAGCTGTGGCGGTCAATGTCTCGGATGTCGAGGCCATGGGGGCCGAACCCAGCGCGGTGGTGATCGGGCTGGCCTTCCCGAGAGACCTGGACCGACGCTGGGTCAGCGACTTCCAGGAGGGTGTGGTTGAAGAGTGCGCCCGGGCCGGGGTTAGCCTTGTCGGCGGTGACCTGTCCTCGTCGCCGCACATCGCGCTCGGGGTGACCGCTCTGGGAAACTTGTCCGGGCGTCCCGCGATCACCCGGGCGGGTGCGAGGGTTGGCGACCAGGTTGCGGTGTGCGGTCGGCTCGGCTGTTCGGCGGGCGGCCTGCTGGTCTTGCAACGGGGCTTCGGTTCTCCCAAGGACCTGGTTCTGGAACAGCAGTGCCCAACAGTCCCCTACGGGCAGGGAAAGGCTGCCGCGGAAGCCGGGGCCACCGCGATGATCGACATTTCCGACGGCCTGCTGCAGGACCTCGGGCACATCTGCGAGCTCTCCGGGGTAGGTATCGATGTGAGAACCGCGGCGTTGAAGATACACGACAGCCTGGCGCGTCTCGCGGCAGCCACGGGCAAGGATCCGCTGGGTCTCGTTCTTGCCGGCGGCGAGGATCACGCTCTTGTGGCGACCTTCCCCGCACAGGTGGAGCTTCCGCAGGGCTGGCTACGAATCGGCACGGTGACCTCAGGTGCGGAAGTGATTGTGGACAGCATGCCCTGGGCGGGTAGCGTCGGCTGGGATCACTTTGCTTGAAAGGAAAATCGATGAGAATCAGCGCTCGCAACCAGTTCAGGGGAACCGTTGTCTCCATCGAACAGGGAGTCGTCAACGGTATCGTCCAAATTGAGGTCGCGCCGGGACTAGTTATCAGCTCCTCGATCACGAACGAGGCCATCCGCGATCTCGGGCTCACGGTCGGCGGGAAAGCGGTCGCCGTGATTAAATCGTCCTCCGTGATGGTAGGTGTGCAGGACTGAGAAGTTCCTCCCTCCGATCCCTTGGGAATCCGCGTGATGGGGTACTGAGCGGGTGGGTCATCGGAGTGGGTTTCGCATCTGATACGCCCTCTGGACTAGGTTGGAATCATGGCGACACGCGGCTCTTCCTCTGCCAGGAGTTCTTCCAGCAAGTCGGGTGCCGGGCAACGGACCAAGAAAGCGAGCACCGCATCCCGCGGTGGTTCGAAGAAATCCGACACCCGAAAACCGGCTGCCAATTCATCCGATACCCGAGGGGCCACGGAACCGAATCCTGTGTTGCAGTTTGTGGGGAGGATGCTTCGAGGGCTTGCCCACGGAGTGGGTGCGCTCGCCAGGAGCTTTGGGGGAGTGGAGAAGGACGTCGAGCCCGAGCGACGCCGGGATGGCACGGGTTTGTTCATCCTGGTGCTCGCTCTCGTATTCGCCTCACGAGCCTGGTTCATGTTGCCGGGGCCTGTGGGAGAGAGCATAGGGGCTATCACCTCGACCCTGTTCGGAATGACTGCCCCACTGATACCAGCGGTTCTGTTCTACGGTGCCTGGCGGGTCCTGCGACACCCGAGGGACCTGGACGGGGCTTCCCGCAGGGGCTTGGGCTGGTTCCTTCTCACCATGGGTGCGCTCGGGCTCATCAATCTTTCACGTGGGCTGCCCCGCCCGGACCAGATGGCGGAGCTGCAGCGTGCAGGCGGGGTGCTCGGTTTTCTGGCGAGTAGTTTCATCGCCGACCTGACCTCGGCATGGGTCGCGGTTCCTGTGCTTCTCGTCGTCACTCTTCTGGGTTTTTTCTTCGTGATCGGTAAACCCTTGCGAGTGGTCCTTGCCGGGATCCGGGCGGCCTTCTCATCGTTGGTGGAACGCCCGGAGGTGCCACAGGAGAAGCTGAAACTCGGCGTCGACGTGCCCTACGACACCCCGCTGATCACCGAGAAGGACGATCCTTCCCATGAGGATTCGGTTTACGACTACGAGGCGGACGAGGACTACTCCTTGGAGTCCGGTATGGAACTGGATGACTCGCAGGTCCATGTCCCCACTGTTCCCCGTGCGGAGGAGAAACCCGACCTGCCCCCGCCGGTGCATACCCCCATGGCAGGGCGGGCTGAGCAGCTACAGCTCAGTGGTGACATCATGTATCAGCTCCCGGATGAATCGCTGCTCGCACCCGGAACCCGTCCGAAGGCTCGGACTGAAGCCTCCGACCGGATCGTGCGGCAGCTCGCTGCCACTCTCGAGGAGTTCAGTATCGATGCCCGGGTCACCGGGTACACACGAGGTCCCACAGTCACCCGTTATGAGGTCGAACTCGGCAATGCCATCAAGGTTTCGAAGGTCACGGGACTGGCCGACAACATTGCCTACGCCGTCGGCAGCAATGAGATCCGTATCCTCACGCCGATCCCCGGGAAGTCCGCCATCGGGATCGAGATCCCGAACCTCGACAAGGAGGTGGTCAGTCTCGGGGATGTGCTGCGTTCCCCGAAGGCGCGTTCTGATCATCACCCCCTCACCGTCGGACTGGGAAAGGATGTCGAGGGCGGGTTCGTTCTGGCCAACATGGCCAAGATGCCGCATCTGCTGGTGGCGGGTGCCACCGGGTCTGGCAAGTCCAGTTTCATTAACTCGCTGATCACATCGATCATGATGCGAGCCACCCCGGAGGAGGTGCGGTTGTTGCTGGTGGATCCCAAACGGGTGGAGCTCAACCAGTACGAGGGTATTCCGCACCTGGTCACCCCCATCATCACAAACCCGAAAAAAGCGGCGGAAGCCCTGGCCTGGGTGGTTCGCGAGATGGATATGCGCTACGACGACCTGGCTGCTTTCGGGTTCCGACACGTTGACGACTTCAACAAGGCTGTCAAGGCCGGACAGGTCAAACTTCCCGAGGGGTCCCAGCGGGTGCTGGCTCCCTACCCATACCTGTTGGTCGTGGTGGATGAGCTCGCCGACCTGATGATGGTCGCCCCACGGGACGTGGAAGAGTCGGTGGTGCGGATCACGCAGTTGGCGCGAGCTGCGGGTATTCACCTTGTCCTGGCCACGCAGCGGCCCTCCACAGACGTCGTGACCGGGCTGATCAAGGCCAATGTGCCCTCACGCCTGGCCTTCGCCACATCCTCCATGACCGATTCGCGGGTGATTCTCGACCAGCCGGGTGCAGAGAAACTGGTTGGCAAGGGTGATGGGCTGTTCCTGCCCATGGGGGCTGGCAAACCAATTCGTGTGCAGGGCGCGTGGGTGAACGAATCCGAGATTCGCGAGATCGTTGCCCATATCTCGGGGCAGTTGCAGCCCACTTATCGGGAGGACGTGACCACGGCAGCAGCTGAGAAGAAGGTCGTGGATGACATCGGTGACGATCTCGAGTTGGTGCTGGACGCGGCCCGTCTCGTGGTGGAGCTCCAACTCGGTTCCACATCGATGCTGCAACGCAAGCTGCGCGTCGGTTTCGCCAAGGCGGGACGTCTGATGGATATCCTCGAATCCCGCGGAGTGGTGGGCCCCTCGGAGGGGTCCAAGGCGCGCGACGTGCTAGTGAAACCTGACAATCTTGATGACCTGCTCGCTTCCCTCGGAGCCGGGTGAGTGATACTGGGAAGATCATGAACAAGGTCCACATCCAGACGTTGGGCTGCGCCCGCAACGACGTTGATTCTGAGGAACTCGCGGGCCGGCTGGCGGCGGGGGGATTCGTCCTGGTGGATGACCCGGCGGAGGCAGAGACCGTGGTGGTCAACACCTGCGGTTTCATCGAACAGGCCAAGAAGGATTCCGTTGACACGCTGCTGGCGGCCGCCGACCTCAAGGAAACCGGCACGACGAAGGTGGTAGTGGCGGTGGGATGCATGGCTGAGCGCTACGGCGTACAGCTTGCGGGGGCCCTTCCCGAGACTGATGCGGTGTTCGGGTTCGATGACTACGCGGATATCGCTGATCGGCTCCGAGTGATCCTCGCCGGAGGCAGCCACGAGGCCCACATCCCGAGAAATCGACGGGAACTGCTGCCGCTCACGCCAGTGGACCGTCCGCAGGCCGCCGGTCGGATTGTGACACCGGGACACACCCCCTTACCTGAGGGACTGGCCCCTGCAACGGGGCCGCGCGTGACCCGTCGCCGCCTGGGATCAGGGCCTACGGCTCCCTTGAAGATAGCCTCCGGATGCGACCGACGCTGCGCCTTCTGCGCCATCCCTGCTTTCAGAGGCGCCTACCTCTCGCGTCCCGTCTCCGACATCATCGCCGAGGCGCGCTGGCTCGTGGAACAGGGAGTCAAAGAGGTGTTGCTGGTTTCCGAAAACACATCCAGCTACGGCAAGGATCTCCCCGGCGCAAGCCTGGAGACCCTGCTGCCCCAGTTGTCCCGGGTGGACGGGCTGGAGTGGATTCGGGTCTCCTATCTACAACCCGCCGAGATCCGCCCCGGAATGTTGGAGGTCATGCTCGACACCGACAAAATAGTGCCCTACTTCGATCTCTCCTTCCAGCATGCAGCGCCCGGCGTGCTTCGGCGTATGCGACGTTTTGGTGACCCGGATACTTTTCTCGGACTGATCGAACGGATCAGGGAGGCCGAACCAGCAGCCGGTATTCGCAGCAACGTGATCGCAGGGTTCCCTGGGGAGACCGAGTCGGACGTCGAGACTCTCCGGGAGTTCATCATCGAAGCCAATCTGGATGTTCTTGGAGTTTTCGGCTACTCCGATGAGGATGGTACGGAGGCAGAGGGCCTGGACTCCCACCTGGGCCAGGCAGAAGTGGAAGCGCGGCGGGAGATGCTGGCAGATGTCGCCAACATGGTGTGCGAGTCCCGAGCCGCGGAGAGGGTGGGGGAGCGGAGCGTGGTTCTGGTTGAGGAAACCGATGCCGACGGGGCGTCGGGGCGCGCGCCGCATCAAGGCCCCGATACTGATGGGGTAGTGGAGCTTCCTCCCGGAGCCGATCTCCGGATTGGGCAGTTCATCGAAGTTGAGTTCATAGATGCCACAGGAATCGACATGGTGGGAGAACCCTGATGACCGAAAAACGGTCCAGTAATCTGAACGTTCCCAACGTGCTCACGGTGCTCCGCATTATCATGGTGCCGTTGTTCGTCGCGGTGTTGTTCTGGCAACCGGCGAACCAGGGGTGGCGTTTCACCGTTTCCGGAATCTTCGTGGCCGCGATGCTGACTGACCTGGCGGACGGTTACATCGCCAGGCGCTACGACTTGATCACGGATTTCGGAAAGCTCTGGGATCCGATAGCTGACAAGGCCCTAACCGGCGCGGCCTTCATTTCCTTGAGCCTGTTGGGCGAGCTTCCATGGTATTTCACGGTGCTGATCCTGGTTCGTGAATGGGGAATCACGTGGCTGCGGGCAGCCATTGCGAAATACGGGATCATGGCTGCCAATCGTGGTGGCAAGCTGAAGACCGTCACGCAGTCGTTGGCCCTGATCGTTTTTCTCGCGTGGCTGCCAAGCCTGCCGGGAGCGGTGCAGTTTCTGGCCTGGGTACTGATGTGGGCGGCTCTGATCCTGACGCTGGTGACCGGTGCAGACTACATTCGCGAGGCCATCCGAATCCGTGCCCGGGGGAAGCAACCACGGCGCTCCGCCGAGTGAACACGGGAGCGATCAGCTGCCGGTAGTGGTCTTCGGTTCAGCGGGAACTGGGACGACTACCACTTCGACGCCCAACTCTCGGATGTGAGCCAGCTCCTCTTCCGGGGCGTTGGAGTCGGTGACGAGAATGTCGATCTCGCTTAGATCGGCCATCTTCGCTAGGGTAACGTGCCCGATCTTGGAGGCATCGGCTACAGCGATCACTCGTTGTGCCCGTTCGATCATCGTGTGGTTGGTGCGAGCCTCGATGTCGTCATGGGTGGTCAGCCCTCCGGACGAACTGAGTCCGTCGACCCCCACTAGGGCGGTGCCGACATTCACGAGCCGGAGTGTCGCCTCGGCCAAGGAACCCACGAGTTCCAAGGAGTTGGAACGCAGCACCCCGCCGGCGATGAGGACGCGACTCTGCCCCTGCTCGGCTGCCTCCAAGCCGATGCTCAGCGAGTTGGTGATGATCGTCAAATCTGTTCGATGGTGCAGGGCTCGAAGTACCTCGGCGGCTGTGGTTCCGCCACTGAGACCGATGGCGTGCTTGCCCTCGGGGACGAGCTTGGCTGCTGCTGCTGCAATACGAGATTTGGCGGCTTGATTGCGCCCATCCCGCAGTCGTACAGGAAGCTCACGACTGCCCTGGATTGGACGGGCGCCACCATGGGTACGATCCAGCAGTCCCTGAGAAGCGAGTACGGCCACATCGCGCCGGATGGTGGCCTCAGAGGTTCCCAGCTCGGTGGCGAGACTGGACAACGACATCTGTCCATTTTCCTGTAGCAACGCGAGCATCGCGAGCATTCGATCGGAGCGCTTGTGGGAATGCGTACCCGCAGCGTTCATGTCGACTCCTTCGTGCGCTTTCTGAGCATTTGGTGATCGTGTTCGTGGGTCAGTGTAACGAGAAACTTCCTCGGTTTGCTGTAAGCCACTTGGGATAAGAGGTTTCTTGATTGTTGGATGTTCGGATTTCCTATCCTGTGGAGGTGTTTCGCGAACGGGGTTTCGCTGTCGCTGATGCTAAAATACGCAGCTGTTCATGATGGGCTATTTAACAGCACCCTGAAACAAGGGGTGTGGAACGGGATGGTGTACGTGGTCCGGGAGTTGCAGGCTGCGTAAGGTTGCCTACATGCGCGAAGTGGAATTGTGGTCGAGACTCGTGGCTGCGCTTGGTGGAGAGTATGCCCGGAGCTGGGCGTCGACGGTTGCTTTACAAGAACTTGAGAGCCGCACTGTGGACGAGGCCTTAGCTGCCGGCGTTTCATGCAAAGAGATCTGGAGGGCTGTGTGGGTTGCGCTTGAGTTGCCGGCAACGATGCGTTGAAGACAGGATGCGTTGGCAGGTATGTGTCGCGCACTCTGCCACGAGCAGTTTCACAGGCGACTTGGATCGCACCTTTCGGGAAATGTGTGATTGGGCTGGCGTGTCGAGTCCGCAGGATGCAGGAGGCCGGCGGGACATCCCCTGGGGTTTTGTGACGTGTCATCGCGACACGTCGCGATGCAATCGAACACATGTTCGGCTACACTGTGTATGTCTTCGGGTTTTCCACAGCCTGGAGGTGAGCCGAATTTTTGTCACCCCCGATTCCTACAGTGAGGGTGAAGGTTGAGCTGGGCCTGAAGGAAGGCTCGGGGAGTCGAAAGGAATCACACCATGGCTGTTGCGGACCGCGCCAAGGCGCTTGAAGCCGCCCTCGCTCAGATCGAGAAGGTACACGGAAAGGGATCGGTGATGCGTCTGGGGGAAGATACCCGGTTGCCCATCGACGTCATCCCCACCGGGAGTGTCGCCTTGGATGTGGCTTTGGGGATCGGTGGCCTGCCGCGAGGTCGGATCATCGAAATCTATGGTCCTGAGTCTTCGGGAAAAACCACCGTTGCTCTCCATGCCATTGCGAATGCGCAGGCTGAGGGTGGGATCTGTGCCTTCATCGACGCGGAGCATGCGTTGGATCCAGATTATGCGGGAAAGCTCGGTGTCAACACCGATGAGCTCTTGGTCTCCCAACCGGACAATGGAGAGCAGGCCCTCGAGATCGCAGACACTTTGGTGCGTTCAGGCGCCTTGGCGCTCATCGTCATCGACTCGGTGGCCGCGCTAACTCCGCGCGCTGAAATTGAGGGCGAGATGGGAGATTCGCACGTCGGTCTTCAGGCGCGTTTGATGAGCCAAGCCCTCAGGAAGATGACCGGAGCCCTGAAATCTGCCAACACCACTGCTATTTTCATCAACCAGCTGCGTGAGAAGATCGGTGTGATGTTCGGATCTCCCGAGACCACCACGGGGGGGCGTGCGCTCAAGTTTTACTCCTCCGTCCGTCTCGATGTCAGGAGGATCGAAACGCTGAAAGACGGCTCGGAGATGGTCGGTAACCGGACCCGAGTGAAAGTGGTTAAGAACAAGGTCGCCCCACCTTTCAAGCAGGCTGAATTCGACATCATCTACGGAGAGGGGATCTCGCGGGAGGGGAGCCTGATCGACATGGGTGTCACCAATGGAATCATCCGCAAGGCAGGTGCTTGGTTCACCTATGAAGCCGACCAGTTGGGGCAGGGCAAGGAGAATGCCCGGAACTTCTTGAAGAACAATCCAAAAATTGCGGAGGAGATCGAACGCCGGATTCGATCCGTTCTTGGCGTAGCGGAAGAGGCTCCGGAAGGTGCGATCAATCCCGAAACAGGTGAGGTCAAGGTTGTGTCCTGAAACCAGCCGTGCGGAGCAGATCGAATTCGCTAGACGAATAGCGCTCAAACTTTTAGATCTCAGGAGTCGTTCGGAGGCAGAACTTCGGGAGCGACTGGATGCTCGAGGCGTGCCGGAGGATATCTCCGAAGAACTGATCGGGCGTTTCCGCGAAGTCGGGTTGCTGGACGATGCCGTTTTCGCGGATGCGCTCACGCGGACCCGGCTTCAGGTAGACAAGCACGGCCTCGCCCGGATTCGGACGGAGTTGCGACGTCGCGGGGTGGGTGAGGATGCGGCGACGGAGGCTTTATCCAAGGTGGGGCATGAGGAGGAGCTGGAGGCAGCGCGAGCCTTTGCGCAACGTCGTGCTCGTGCCTTGGCCGGACTGGATTCCCGGGTCGCGCGCCGGCGTCTGTTCGGGGCGCTTGGGCGCAGAGGATTCAGGGGATCCGTGGTGTCGTCAGTCCTCGATGAGGTGCTTGGGGAAACGGACCCCGACACGGATGACATGGCCTTGTGAACTAGCCTTGGCGGTCGTAAGGTCATTGACTCACGGTTCGAGACATCTTGGTTGGTCCCATGGGCCCGTGCGCGGCCCGGCACGACGTGCTCACGTCTGCCGTTCAGCAGTTCGGGGTGCCCTGAACCTCCAGGTCACTTCGTCAGGTGCAAAGGGGTAGCCATGGAATGGCTGGGCTGGCTCATCGCCGGGCTGCTGGGCGTCATCTTGGGGATTCTCGCTTGGCGACAGAGGAGGGTTGCTCTTTCATTTATTCAGGAGAGAGCCCGCATCGAGCGCCGGAGCCGTTCAGACGCTGCATCGATTCGCAAGCAGGCAATCGAGGCGGCCGAGCAGCTCAGGGCGGATGCAGCACGCACACTTGAGCAGGCGAAGGAATGGGTTCAGGAAGCGGGGGCGGACATCGACAGGCGCCGAGAGGAACTAGACGCGTCAATCGCAGCGCAAAGGGCCGAGCTTCGCGAGCAACGCAGCGCGCAGGAGCGACAGGAAGAGCGCCTCAACGAGAAGGAGGACCGGCTCGCAGCAGAAGCAGAGGGACTCGCCACACGGTCGGAACTCCTCGAACGGCAGCGTGCGGACCTCAGGAAACAGCGTGAGGAACTTGTAGCGGAGCAGAAACGAGCGACCACAGAGCTTGAACGAGTGGCCGGGCTGACGGCGAGCGCTGCTCAGGCTGAACTCATGGCCGACGTCGAAAGACAGGCTCGTTTGGCAGCAGCCACTTTGGCGCGTGACATCGAGGAAACAGCGAAGAAGGAAGCCGATCAGCGGGCCCGTGCGATAGTCGTGACCGCTATTCAGCGATGTGCTGCTGAACAGACGAGTGAATCTGTGGTCTCGAGCGTCGATCTTCCCAGTGACGAGATGAAGGGGCGAGTCATTGGGCGTGAGGGTCGTAACATCAGGGCTTTCGAGCAGATCACTGGTGTCAATGTGATGGTGGATGACACTCCGGAAACCGTGTTGCTTAGCTGTTTCGATCCGGTGAGGCGTGAAGCTGCACGATTGACCCTCATGGATCTGGTGGCTGATGGGCGTATCCATCCGGCACGCATCGAGGAGGTGCACGCCCGTAGCATCCGGGTCCTGGACGAGCGCATCAGGGCTGCGGGAAACGAGGCCCTCCTGGAGGTGGGGATCACTGATCTTCATCCGGAGTTGCTGCCTGTGATCGGTTCCCTCGCCTACCGCACCAGCTTCGGGCAAAACGTTCTCGCCCACCTGGTCGAGTGCGCACACTTGGCTGGGGTCATGGCGGCTGAGCTGGGGCTCGACATTGCACAGTGCAAGCGAGCAGCGTTTCTGCACGATATCGGCAAGGCTCTCACTCACGAGTCCGAAGGGCCTCATGCGATTATTGGAGCCGATTTGCTGCGTCGTCACGGTGAAAATCCCGACATCGTTCACGCCGTCGAGGCGCATCACAACGAGGTGGAACCCCGTACCGTTGAGGCCATCCTTACCCAGGCTGCAGACGCCATCTCTGGGTCACGCCCAGGAGCGAGGCGTGAGTCGCTGGAGGCCTACGTGGAGCGGATGCAACATCTTGAATCCATCGCCATGGCTCATGAAGGTGTGACCCGCGCCTACGCGATGCAGGCGGGAAGGGAGGTTCGGATCATGGTTGCTCCCGAGGTCGTGGATGACGTGATGAGTCGGGTGCTTGCGCGTGAGATCGCGGCCGAAGTGGAGGCGAATCTCACCTATCCGGGACAGATTCGTATCACGGTGGTGCGTGAGTCACGTGCCACGGAGTTGGCTCATTGAGCGTGCCCATGTGCGCGCACGCCCCAGACCGCATTCGCTGAATCACCCGGGCGCAGCATAATTCGGTCCCTATACGTTGGCCCTTCGTTGAAGGCGTCAGGACCGCACGTCATCGGTTCCACCGCAATGCTGTCGCGGTGCGGCGCGGTGAACACTTGCGCCCACTGGGTGGTCGCTTCACCCCACACGTCGATCGTGCGACCGTCGCCGCTCAGACTGATGACCCAATCTCTGGTCAGGGGATCAGTGAAGGCAGTGTCCAGGACAGCTGTCTCTATGGCGCGGGGCTGGAGGAAATCGTGTGCGGGTGTTACGGGACCGAGCCGGATGGGGAGTCGCCTGTCAGGATCGACTGTCAGTTCCGCGTCGAACGGCACGGTCAACTTCACATTCGAGATGTCATCGAAACGGAAGTAGGGATGGGCGCCATACCCCCAGGGAACGGGTGAGGTTCCGATGTTCGTGGCGGTGACCTCCACCCTGAGGCCTCCTGCACCTAGCTGGTGCAGGATCTCCACGGCAAGGATCCCGGGCCAGCCGCGTCGGGGCCAGAGAACGACCCGCTGTCGAACAAAATCTCCGAAATGTGCCAGGGATTTCCACGCCAACCCCACGTTGAGGCCATGATTCGCATTGTTCCGGGCCGGTTCGTTGATGGGCAGCTGGAACTCCTGGCCACTGAGACGATAGCGTCCGTCCCGGAGTCGGTTGGGCCAAGGAAATAGATGTGCTCCCTCCCAGCCCTTCGGGGCCTGGTCGGGTCCATGTGTTGCAAGGAGCTCTGTTCCGTCAAAGGTGAAGCTGCGCAGTCTGGCACCCACTTCGGTGATCACGGCGCTGTAACTCCCGGCGTTGATCTCATATTGCTCGCCTGTTGGGAAGACCATGAATCAACACTAGAGGTTGTGTCAACAAGCGAGATTGCTGGTGGCGTCAGGAAATTGATCAGCGCGTGCGGGAGGAACGGCATGGGCGTGATACGTGAAGCACAGCCAACAGGTCCCCGAGTTGCGGCGGTTCGGCGTTGCACACCACTAGAGTTGGGCCACCATGACTTCACGCACTTACCACGTCATTACCTACGGCTGCCAGATGAACGTCCACGATTCCGAACGGATCGCGGGTTTGTTGGAGGAAGCCGGCTTGATGCGTGCCCCTGAGCCCGCAGAACCTGTTCTCGGAGCAGGAGCAGATGTGGTGGTCTTCAACACCTGTGCGGTGCGCGAAAACGCTGACAACCGTCTCTACGGCAATCTTGGGCACATGGCGGCAATCAAGGCACGCCATCCCGGGATGCAGATCGCGGTGGGTGGTTGTATGGCCCAGAAGGACCGGGATGTGATTCTGCGCAAGGCGCCATGGGTGGATGTTGTCTTCGGTACTCACAACGTGGGCAGTCTTCCTACGCTGCTTGAGAGGGCCCGCGTAGAGGAAGCCGCCCAGGTGGAGGTGGTCGAGGCCCTGCAGACCTTCCCCAGCAACTTGCCGAGCCGTCGCGAATCGCCCTACTCCGCCTGGGTGTCGGTGAGTGTTGGATGCAACAACACATGTACCTTCTGCATTGTTCCGCAGCTCCGTGGAAAGGAGACTGATCGACGTCCGGGAGACATTCTTGCCGAGGTGCGGATGCTAGTTGACCAGGGTGTGCAGGAGATCACCCTTCTGGGGCAGAACGTGAACGCCTATGGAGTGGAGTTTGGGGACCGACAGGCCTTCGCGAAGCTGCTGCGTGCATGCGGCCAGGTTGAAGGTCTGGAACGAGTGCGGTTTACATCCCCCCATCCCAAGGATTTTACCGACGATGTGATCGTCGCCATGGCCGAGACCCCCAATGTCATGCCGCAGCTTCACATGCCCCTGCAATCTGGCTCGGACGCGGTTTTGAAGGCGATGCGGCGCTCATACCGTAGGAAACGGTTCCTTGGGATCTTGGAACGTGTTCGGGAGGCCATGCCGCATGCAGCGATAACCACGGACATCATCGTTGGTTTTCCTGGGGAGACCGATGAAGACTTCGAGGCCACGATGGATGTGGTGCGTGAAGCGCGTTTCTCCGCCGCATACACCTTCCAATACTCGAAACGACCGGGAACCCCGGCAGCTGAAATGAAAAATCAGGTGGCCCCTGAGGCTGTCCGGGAACGCTACGAACGGCTGGCCGAGCTGGTAGGAAAGATCGCTTGGGAGGAGAATCGTCGCTTCGAGGGCGAGGAAATAGAGGTCATGTTTGCTCTAGGGGAAGGGCGCAAGGACTCCGCAACCAACCGTATGAGTGGGCGGGCCCGTGACAACAGGCTGGTGCATGTGGCGGTTGGTGAGGAGCCAATGGAACGTCCGAGGCCCGGGGACATCGCCTATGCGACCATCACCCATGCCGCTCCGCACCACCTGAATTCCGATGCCCCGCTCAGGGGACTGCGGCGAACTCGGGGTGGCGATGCGTGGGAAGCCGCCAACACGGAGGTGCCTGAAACCACGGGAGTTTCTCTGGGCATGCCAGGCCTGCGGCGCCCCTGAATAGAGAACAACCCCCGGCCTGAGGCCAGAGGTTGCCGAGGTGAGATGTCAAGAACCGCCCCGGTGGGGAGCGCCGTGGTGGCGGGTCGGTGAGACGGTGCGATGAGGAACGGGCCGGGCGACCAAGAGTATCGGTACACAGCCGCGAAACCCCGTTCGTATGACCTTCTACTCGCCCTCCTTCTTGTTGGCCAGACCGCCAACCTTGTCCTTGACGAAATCGGTGGCCTGATTGATCTGCTCGCTGTGTTTGCCGCCAGTCTTCTCATCGATGAATTCGGCCCCCTTCTCGATTGCCTGATCGATGGTTTCGCCGTGTTGGGCCACCTGCTCGCCGATGTTGTCGAAGATTCCCATGTCATTGCCTCCTGGTCTGAGTGCCTGGCGCACCGTAGGGATCCATCATGCCTGTTTCGGACAAGTTCCGCACCGGGACTGGCAGGATGGTGCTCATGCATCCGCCCCTGATAGTGCTTGTCGGACCTACCGCGACGGGCAAGTCGGCGCTCGCGGTCTCGCTGGCCCGCGAGCTTATTGGGCGGGGGAAACCCGCCGAGGTGGTCAACGCGGATTCGATGCTGGTCTACCGAGGCATGGACATCGGTACCGCGAAACCTTCCGAGGCTGAACGAGGTGGAGTTCCGCATCACCTGATTGACATCCTGGAGGTCACCGAGACCGCATCTGTTGCTGATTTCCAGGCCCGCGCCAGGGGAGTCATAGCGGATTTGCGGGATCGTGGAGTCGTTCCGATCCTGGTCGGTGGTTCTGCTCTTTACACTCGAGCCATCACCGATGCCTTCGAGTTCCCGGGCTCAGACGCGGTTCTCAGGGCAGGACTGGAAGCCGAACTGGAACGTGTTGGGGTGGAAGAACTGTACGCTCGCCTGACGGTTCTGGCCCCGGAATCTGCTGCCCGCATCGACCCCGGAAATGGCAGACGCATCGTGAGAGCGCTGGAAATCCGTGCGCTGACGGGGGGGCATCAAGCAGTGCTTCCCGATTGGACCTACGAACTCGATGGGGTACACCAGGTCGGGCTGGAACTGGATCGGAATGAACTGGACAGCCGCATCGACGCACGGGTGGAAGAGATGTGGCGCCGAGGCATCGTGGCCGAGGTCGAGGACCTGATTCCTCGTGGCTTGCGGGAAGGGCGGACGGCCTCCCGTGCGATCGGATACCGGCAGGTTCTCGCCTTCCTTGACGGACAGTGCAGCGAGGAGGAGGCGAAAGAGGAGGTGAAGCGAACCACCCGGAGGTTTTTCCGCAAGCAGCTGGGATGGTATCGACGGGACCCCAGGATCGTGTGGCTGCCTGCGAGGGATTCTGGTAACCCCGCCCGAATCATCGAAATCTCCGGGACGTAGAATTGTTGAATCGGGCTGGAAGGGATAGGTGGGCACTTTGTTCCGGTACACGTTCGCCAAGGGTCATGCCACAGGCAACGACTTCATCATCATTGATGATCCACACGGGATGCAGGATCTGAGCGCCGAAGCAGTTGCTGCGCTCTGCAACCGCCACACCGGTGTTGGAGGGGACGGGCTGCTGCGGGTGGTGAGGGCCGGCCAGGTGGCCGGAGACGAATTCGATCCGGAGCTGTGGTTCATGGACTACCGCAACGCCGACGGGTCGATTGCTGAGATGTGCGGGAATGGTCTGCGACTGTTCGCCCGCCACCTCTTGAATGATCAGCTGGTCCAGAGCGGGGAGTTCACCGTCGCGACCCGGGCGGGGCTCAAGCAGGTTCGGGTCGCCCGCGGAGGACTGATAGCGACGAATTTGGGTGAGGTTAGCTTGGGAACGGAACCTGTTACCATCACTCACGAGGAGCGGATGTTTACGGGCCGGGCTGCCGATGTCGGCAATCCACACGTTGTTGTGTTCACAGACCATGACGTCCTCCGGCGACTCGATCTTTCCAAGGCGCCATCATGGAACCCCACGGATGCCTTTCCTGCGGGTGTGAACGTTGAATTTGTTCATGAAGTCTTGCCCGGGGAACTGCTCATGCGTGTTCATGAACGCGGCTGTGGGGAAACCCTGAGCTGCGGCACGGGAGTGGTAGCCGCTGCAACCGCTTATCGTGATCGCAGTGGATTTGATGGTCCGATCCAGGTGCGTGTCCGTGGTGGAGATCTGACCGTGAGCTTTGAGGGTGATGATGCCTGGTTGACGGGACCGGCCGTGATCGTAGCGCGTGGTGAGTACTGGATCTGAGAATTTGTCGTCGGGGCCTGAAAGAATGGTCTGACGATGAGCACTTCCTTTGAGACACAATCGCACCACGACGGTGACCAAGCTGAGCTTGCCGAGCGGCACTCGCTCAGACGGGTCATTGGTATGCGCACCGAATTGGAGGATATCTCCGAGGTCGAGTACCGCCAGCTGCGGCTGGAACGGGTGGTGCTGATATCTGTGTGGACTTCCGGGACCCAGGAGGACGCCGATAACGCGATGGCTGAGTTGAAAATGCTGGCAGAGACCGCTGGCTCTGAGGTTCTGGAGGCCTTGGTGCAGCGGAGAAATCAACCCGATCCCGCCACCTACATCGGACGCGGCAAGGTGGAGGAAGTAGCCGATGTGGTTCGCGTCACCGGCGCCGACACGGTTGTCTGCGATGGAGAGCTGCAACCGGCGCAATTGCGGAATCTGGAAGATCGCATCAGGGTCAAGGTGGTGGACCGGACCGCGTTGATCCTTGATATTTTCGCATCGCATGCGAAATCTGCGGAGGGCAAGGCCCAGGTGGAACTGGCCCAGCTGCAGTACCTGAAACAGCGCCTCCGTGGCTGGGGTGGAAACCTGTCTCGACAGGCTGGCGGTCGCGCCGCCGGCGGCGCGGGTATCGGTGGCCGCGGGCCCGGTGAGACGAAACTCGAGACAGATAGGCGGCGCATTCACCACCGGATTGCACAGCTTCGCCGCAGGCTTCGTGACATGGATGTCACCCGAGAAGGCAAACGCGCTGAACGCCGCAGGAACAGGGTGCCCAGTGTAGCGATTGTCGGATACACCAATGCGGGCAAGTCTTCGTTGCTGAACCGGCTGACGGGCGCGGGTGTGCTCGTGGAGGATGCGTTGTTTGCCACATTGGACCCCACCACCCGCCGCGCCGAGACCCGGGACGGGAGGGTGTTCACGTTGACCGACACCGTCGGATTCATTCGCCATCTTCCACACGACCTAGTGGAGGCGTTTCGTTCGACCCTGGAGGAATCCACCACCGCGGATCTTCTCCTTCATGTGGTCGATGCCTCGGACCCGGATCCCGAGGGGCAGATTGCGGCGGTGCGTCAGGTCCTCGGCGAAATCGGCGCCGGCGATGTGCCAGAACTGCTGGTCTGTAACAAAGCGGATCGTGCGGATGACGCCACACTACTGGCTCTACGGGCCGGGCATCCCGGTTGCGTGGTGGTTTCCGCTCGTACAGGTCAGGGCCTGGAGGAGCTGACCGAGGCCCTGGAGACCAAGCTGCCGAACCCGGAGGTACACGTCGAGACGCTCATTCCGTACAGCCGCGGTGACCTCATGGACCGCATCCACCGGACAGGAACCATTGAGGCACTGGAGCACACCGGTGATGGCACCAAGGTGCGCGCTCGAGTCCATCCCGGCTTGGCGGAGGAACTGAGCGAATACGGTGTCTGACCTTGCGGGACGGATCCTGGAGCGGGCGATCTCCGGGATTGATGGAGGCAAAAGGCCTGGCCAGGTGGCGATGGTGACAGCTGTTGCCGACTCCTTGGAGGAGGGCACCCATCTGCTTGTCCAGGCCGGAACCGGAACTGGCAAGTCCCTCGGCTACTTGGCGCCAGTGCTGGCGCGGATCGTGGAGCGTGGCGAGGTCATTGTGGTCGCAACGGCCACCTTGGCGCTTCAGGCCCAACTGGCTGGATCCGACATTCCGGCCGCTCTGGACGCGGTCGAGCATGTGGCGGGACAACGTCCCCGGGCCTGCGTGCTGAAGGGACGCAACAACTACGCTTGCCTGTTCCGTGCCCGTGATGGGTCTACCGAGAACGGTCAAGGAACTCTCCTGGGGGCGGCCGAGCTGAGCGAGTCCCATGAATCCGGGTCGCCTTCAAAACTCGGAGTTGAGGTGTTGATGCTGCGTGAGTGGGTGGAGGAACAGCTCCTGGTGGGAGGGGCAGGTGATCGTGATGAGGCTCCGCCCCACACAGCCGCTGCTTGGCAACAGGTTTCCATCCCTACCCGGGAATGCCCAGGCGTCTCTCGGTGTCCTTTTGGCGGGGAGTGCTTCGTCGAGAGGTCACGGGAGTCGGCTCGGACCGCGGATCTGATCGTTACCAATCACGCCCTGGTGGCGATCAACGCCATGCACGGTGGCACTGCGCTTCCGGAACACGATGCGCTGATAATCGACGAGGCGCACGAGCTGATGGGTCGCCTCACCACGGCTGCGACTGGGGAGCTGAGCGCTGGGGTTGCAGAACGAGTGGTGAAACGCTGTTTGGCCTGGCTGGATGATGAACTGGGTGGTGACTTGTTGGATGCGGTCGAGGAACTACACGATGCCCTGGCAGACAGCCCCACGGGACGCATCACTGGGGCTGACGTGCCGTTGCCGGCGGCCTGCGCTGGCCTTCGCGATGCCTCGCGCCGGGCGATCAGCGATTTGGGGAAAGACAGGGACAATCCTGAACGTTCTCAGGCGGCTGGGGCACTGGGGGAAATCTTCGACATTTCCGAACGAATCGCGCGACTGGCCGATCAGGATGTGGTGTGGGTCAGCCGTTCGGACGGGATGGGGGAGACTGTCCATGTTGCTCCGCTCTCGGTGGCAGGTTTGCTGCGGGAACAGGTGTTCGGGCAGGCAACCACGGTGCTCACATCCGCGACCCTCACACTGGGAGGTGATTTCCGGGTCTTCGCTACCAGCATCGGGCTTAATCCTGCCGATGAGCTGAGCGGGTACGCCGGAGGAGCCGAAGGTGACGCCAGCTGGCGAGGGGTTGACGTGGGGTCTCCCTTCGACTACGCCAAGCAGGGTATCCTTTACGTCGCTGCATCTTTGCCTCCACCCGGTAGGGATGGGCTCACCGACGCCGTGCTGGCCGAGATCGCGCAACTCGTCTGGGCGGCTGGCGGACGGACCCTGGGGCTGTTTGCCTCGCGTCGGAACGCCGAACAGGCGGTGACGCACTGCCGTCGGGTGTTGCCGGAGCTCGAGTTCCTATGCCAGGGGGATGCGCAGCTTTCGGAACTTCAACGAAACTTCCGGGAGACACCGGCCACGAGCCTGTTTGGCACCATGTCCTTGTGGCAGGGGGTCGATGTTCCAGGAGAGACCTGTCAACTGGTCATCATTGACAAGATCCCCTTTCCACGTCCCGACGACCCACTGATGCAGGCGCGCAAGAAAGCTGTGGACGATGCGGGAGGCAACGGTTTCATGGCGGTGGCAGCCACTCATGCGGCGTTGCTGCTGGCGCAGGGAGCCGGTCGGCTGATTCGGCGTGAGGATGACCGCGGTGTGGTCGCGATACTTGACCCTCGGGTCATCAGGGCCCGTTATGGAGGATTCCTCACTAGCTCTCTTCCGGGATTCTGGCGCACGAAGAACCTGGATATCGCTGCCAATGCGCTCTTGAGGCTGCGCGGCGCCGAGTAGAAGACCCGGCGCCGCGCAGCTGCTTGAGAGGAAAAGGGAGAAACCTCACATGGAAATCCCGATTGATCGGAGGTAGCTCATCGGGTTTGTGGCGGAGTAGACATCGCCAGGGGTGACCCCGGAGGGATAGTACTCGAAGTGCAGGTGAGCGCCGAAGCTGCGTCCTGTACTGCCCACGTTCCCGATCTTTTGCCCAGCGGTGACCTGCTGGCCCACCTTTACATCAGTACCGCTCATATGCGCGTACAGGGTGGAAGAGCCATCAGCTGCGCGGATGACGACGTAGTTGCCGGCCCAGGAACCGACATTCCCGCTGATTACGGTGCCGGAGGTCGCGGCGTAGACGGGGGTTCCGCTACTGGCGGCGAAGTCCTGACCAGTGTGGTACCGGGACCAGCTTCCAGTGGCTCCGAAGGCTGCACCGATCCGGTAGCTTCCCTTTGCCAGGGGTGCTGCTGCCCCGCTGGTGGTTGTGGTGCTGCTGGGGGCAGCCGCGTCGCTGCTGGCGGCGGGGCTAGTGGATGATGAGCTGGAGGAGCTGCTCGACTTGGAACTACTCTTCGTGTAGGAATAATTTCCCGAGCGGGTGCTGCCGTTGTAAGAGTTCTTGGAGTGCCCGGCTCGTTTCTTGTTGCTGGTGGACCCGGAGTTCTTCTTGGCGGAACTTGACTTGTTGCTGGTGGACCCGGAGTTCTTCTTGGCGGAGCTCGATTTGTTGCCGGTGGAGCTCTTGCTGTTGTAGCTGCTCTTCTTGTTGGGTGAGCTTGAGCCCTTGCGGCTGTACGAGGAGCTGCTGATGCTCTTGTCACCGTCAGTGGACGTCTGAACGGATTCGGAGTGCGCGCGTCGAGGAACGGACTGCTCATTGCACTCGTGATTGCTGGCGGCAGCGCGCTTCGGGGTCACAGCATGGTCAGAACCGGACTTCTGGGTGTCGCGAGACGTGGATTTGGCAGAGGCCGGATTCTGTTCGCCAGACTTGTTGGTAACGGCATCATGATGCCCTGCCGACGGGTCGATCTCGGCGGCAGCTGCGCTCTGGGATGCCATGCCCATCGTTCCTATGCTTCCTGCCAATACCAGCGCGGCGAGCGGGCGACGCCAAGGAGCAGGTGGAGTCGGGAGGGCTCGGCGCGGGATGGCTCCCGGACCAAAGGCTGCGCAGCCACGACGAGGCTGAGTGGGCTTCAAGAATCCCATGGTTGGTCCTTTCGGTTGGAAGATGCCATCAATCCTGAGGGTTTCTCAGGATGAGTTCAAGTTTACTTCAGGGTTCTGCGGACGGTCGGCGGAGGTTGAGTGTTCAAATCGCTTTGACTAGGGCTTTTGTCAAAATTCTTCACAGGAAATTCATAGGTTGGTTGAGGTTGGGGTGCATGTGGGTGAGCGTTAACTGAGAAATTCCTGAGGATGTGCTTCTTGCTGTCGTGCCTCGGCGTATCGGAGGTGTGGGTACGGAGGGAGCCGGTCTGCTTGAGCAAGATGTCCCCGGTCGATGGAGTTTGGAGGGTGTCAACTGTGGGCTGCGGCATGAAAAAGACGTCGGGATGAAAATCCCGACGTCTGTGATTGCGTGTCCGAGGTTCAACGACCATCGAGCCAGCTGGTCAGAGGACCCGAGCATAGTAGCGGGGACAGGATTTGAACCTGTGGCCTCCGGGTTATGAGCCCGGCGAGCTACCGAACTGCTCCACCCCGCGGTGCTTGATCAACTGTACACCGGGTGTGAGGGAACGCCAAATCGCTTGGGCGGCGCAGCATTAACGTTTGAGGGGGGAGCGGGTTAGGATTGCCGAGGTCTTCATCGCCGTCCATCACGGGAGAGAACGTAGACATGAGAACCAACCGGCCTTTTCGCCTTTTGACGGCTCTGCTGGTCATGTTGCTGGGATTCAGCCTGGCATTGGTGTCCTGCGGCGGATCCAGTGGGGCAGGGTCGGGACCCATCGTCCTCAATGTTGGGGCAACTACCGAGCCCACAGGCATGGATCCAGCCACTGATACGGGAGCAGGTACACCGTTTGTGCTGCTGTACAACGTCTACGAGACATTGGTGCGTATCGATGAGAAGGGTGAGATCAAACCCCTTCTGGCCCGTTCGTGGAGTGTTAGTTCCGACGGTAGTGTCTACACCTTCAAGTTGGAACCCAACGCCACCTTCGCTTCTGGGAAGTCAGTCAATGCAGCTGCGGTCATCGCATCCTTCGAACGTACGCGGGATGGTGAGAACACAACCGAGGTGCTCAAAAAGCAGATGAGTCATGTCAAGGAGATGCGTGCCGTCGATGAACGTACGGTGGAGGTGTCCCTGACAGGTCCAAGCCGACGCTGGCTCTATGACATCACATCCACGGCTGGGATCATCTACGACCTTTCTTCTGGACAGAACCTGAGTGCGCAACCTGCCGGTTCCGGCCCGTATGTTTTCTCGCGCCATGACATCGGTTCCGTGGTTTCCTTGGCGCGAAACAAACAGTACTGGGGAACCGGGCCTCGCGTGGACGAGGTGAATTTCAGGTATTACGCAGATGCGAACGCCATGGTGGCGGCGATGCTGTCGGGTCAGTTGGACATCATCTCCAACTTGGCTGTTCCTCAGTCGGTGAGCCAGTTTTCCGATGCATCCCGCTTCAAGGTGCTCGAAGGCACCACGAACGGCGAAGTGGTGCTGGGTTTCAACCACAGCAACCCAGCTCTTTCCAATCTCAAGGTTAGGCAGGCCATCAACCACGCCATTGACCGCAGGGCCGTTCTGGACAGTGTCTGGGGTGGGAAGGGAACCCTCATCGGTTCGATGGTTCCCCCCACCGACCCGTGGTATGAGGACCTCTCCAACACGTACCCGTACGATCCGGCCAAGGCGAAACAACTTCTTGAAGAGGCCGGATATGCCAGTGGCCTGACCTTGCGCCTGCGGGTGCCCACCCTTCCCTACGGTCCCCCTATCGCGAAACTCGTAGCTGCCCAGTTGCGTGCGGTCGGTATCGAGGTCAGCGTCGAGGAGCTGGACTTTTCCACGTGGCTGTCGCAGGTTTACACCCAGCACGACTACGACATGACCGTCGTGGCCCATGTTGAACCCTGGGATCTTCCCCAGTTTGCCAATCCCAACTACTACTGGAAGTACAACAACCCCCAGTTCGCGGAGCTGATCAACAAAGCGGACGCTGCCCCCACGAGCACAGAACAGGAGACCATCTTGAAGGAGGCAGCGAAACTGCTGGCGGATGATGCCGCCGCCGACTGGTTGTTCCTGCTACCCAATCTGGTGGTCACCACGACCGAGATCTCGGGGATAACGACGAACGCCACGGGACTGTCGTTCGACATGACCCACGTAGCCACCAGCCGCTGAGGTGTTGCTCAGGGATCTCGGCCGGCGGCTGATCGGCCTGATGGTGAGTCTGTTGGTGGCTTCGCTTCTGATCTTCCTGGTCACCAACGCGCTTCCCGGGAGCATCGCCAACGTGGTGTTGGGGACCCAGGCGAGCCCGGGAGAAGTGGCTGCCTTCGAGGAACGTCACGGATTGAATCGTCCGCTACTGCTCCGCTATTTCGAATGGCTCAAGGGAGTCATGGTGGGCGATTTCGGAACCACCTTCGTGGGGGGGCGCGACGTACTGGGGGAGATCCTGCCGAGGCTTGGTATCTCCGTGTGGTTGGTGGTTCTCGGGATGCTCTTCGCCCTGGTCATCGCGATCCCGCTCGGTTCCTTCGCGGCCCTGAGGCGACGACACGTCAGCGGGTTCGTCGCATCGATGTTCTCCCAGGCCGGCTTGTCCATTCCTGCTTTCTGGGCGGGCATGTGGCTGGTCATAGTGTTCGCGGTGAACCTGCGGTGGCTGCCCGCCGGGGGCTATGTTCCCCTGAGCCGTGATCCAGTGGGATGGGCAACCCATTTGGTGCTTCCCGTCACGTCCTTGGCATTGGTCCAGGGCAGCCTGCTGGCGCGTTATGTCCGAAGCGCTGTGATTGAGGTGACCAGTGAGGACTGGTTCCGTACTGCCCGTGCCGTTGGGTGGTCCAGGCTGGGTGCGCTGCTGCGTCATGGAACCCGCAACATCGCGATATCACTGCTCACTGTGATCGGACTCCAGGTGGCGACGCTGCTGGTGGGGGCAATCATCATCGAACAGGTGTTTGCCATCCAGGGGCTGGGCTCACGGCTGTTGCTGGCAGTCTCCCAGCGTGACCTGGTGTTGGTCCAGGGAATCGTCCTGATCCTCGTGTGGGCGGTTCTGGTGATCAATTTCGTGGTTGACGTGGTGTACCAGGCCGTCGATCCGAGGCTCAAGGAAGCGGGGACGATCTCATGATGCGTCGGTCGAATCTGGCCTTCGGTGCCGTGTTGATCTCCTTCGTTGTCCTACTCGCCCTGGTGGGGTTGTTCTGGACTCCTCATGGCCCTGCAGCTGTCACGGGAGGCGTCCGGGAGGCGCCATCGCTCGCCCATTGGCTGGGTACCGACAACAGCGGTTTTGACATTGCTAGCCGCCTGATCGCTGGGGCGAAGCTGGTGCTCCTGGTCGGGCTGGGATCGGTGGCCGGGGCCGCGCTGATCGGTATCCCTGCGGGAATGATCGCAGGGATGTCGCGCGGTTGGGGAGCCGTCCTGATCTCTCGGGGAGCCGATGTGCTCTACGGTTTCCCTGCCCTGTTGCTGGCCATTTTGTTTGCGGCTGCGCTCGGCGGATCCGTGTGGACTGCCTTGATGGCCATAGCCCTGTCCACAATCCCGAGTTTCGTGCGGATTGCCCGTGCAGCGACCATCCAGGTGATGGGGTTGGCCTTCGTCGAGGCAGCCCGGCTGTCCGGTACTCCGCGCCGGCATATCGCACTCAGACACGTGCTTCCTAATATTGCTCCGGTGCTGGGGGTGCAGGCCAGCGTCAGCGTCGGGATCGCCATCCTTGCGGAATCCGGACTTTCCTATCTGGGACTGGGGTCGGGAACGGATGTACCGACATGGGGGCGGATGCTGCAGGAGGCACAGAAAGAGATCTTTGTGGCTCCTGTGATCGCCTTGTGGCCCGGAGTGGCCATAGCTGCGGCGACCATGGGGTGCAACCTGCTCGGAGATGGTCTTCGTGATCTTCTCGACCCCAGGCTGCGGGAGCTGACATGAGTCTTCTGGAGATCGAGGATTTGCGAGTAACCTTCGGTCGGCGTCGGAAGGTGGCGGTCGACGGGGTCTCGTTCGTTCTCGGTGAGCGGGAGCGTCTCGGCCTCATCGGGCAGTCCGGTTCCGGAAAAACCGTGATAGCGCTGTCCGTCATGGGGCTGCTTCCAGAGAACGCTCAGGTCAGCGGGTCGATCCGATTGGCTGGCAGAGAACTTGTGGGACGCCCCGAGAAGGAACTTCGAAAACTGCGTGGAGACGTGGTTTCGATGGTTTTCCAAGAACCCATGACGGCGCTGGACCCAACCATGCGGGTCGGCCGTCAAATTGGTGAGGTGGTGGCCTTGCATCACGCCGAACACAGGGGAGAAATCCGGGCCCTCGTGCTAGATTGGCTGGCGCATATAGGGCTGCCGGATCCTGAGCGTATTGCAGACTCCTTCCCACATCAGCTCTCCGGCGGGCAACGACAACGCGCCCTGATCGCCATGGCCCTGGCCAACCGGCCGGACCTAGTGATCTGTGATGAACCGACCACTGCACTCGACGTGATCGTGCAGAAACAGATTCTCGACCTTCTCGATGCCGAGTTTGCGGGCCGGGCTGCGCTGTTCGTCAGTCACGATCTTGCGGTGGTGCGGCAGGTCTGCCAACGAGTGATGGTTGTTCTCGACGGGAGAATTGTTGAGAACGGTTCCATCGAGGAAGTGATCGGTTCTCCTCAGCATCCCTATACCCAAGGCCTGGTTGCCGCTGCGCGATTGTCAGATGTGGCTCCTGGAAGCCGACTCCCGACCGTGGCTGATTACTGGCGAGGGGTGGAGAGATGAGCGCATTACTGGAACTGGACGGCGTCGATGTGATTTTTCGCCGCGGTCGCAGAACTTTCCAGGCACTTCACAAGGTGAGCGTTACCCTCTCTGCGGGGGAGCGGGTGGGGCTGGTCGGCGGTTCCGGGTCAGGCAAGACTACCACGTTGAGGACTCTGCTGGGTCTGGTCCGTCCGGTAGCGGGTGAGGTACGTTTCGAGGGTCGGCGGATCGATGGGCTGTCCGACAAGGACCTCGCTGATGTCCGAAGCAGGGTGTCCTTGGTCTCACAGGATCCGAACGCATCCTTGAACCCACGCATGAAACTACGGGAAATCGTTGCCGAGCCACTTCGTTCACCGTGGCTGAAAGCCCGGGAAGGAAAAGAAAGTGTCGTAGCGGAAACCATCAAGGGAGTTGGGTTGGATGTTGCGATGCTGGATCGGTTTCCTCATGAACTGTCTGGGGGACAACGCCAGCGGGTCGCCATTGCCCGGGCCCTTGTGAGTTCACCGGACCTGCTGATCGCTGATGAGCCCGTCTCAGCTCTCGACGTCTCCGTGCGTGCCCAGGTGCTGAATCTGCTCGTTGAAGCCGTTCGGGAAAGAAATCTTGCGATGTTGTTCGTCAGCCACGATTTGGCCGTCGTGCGGCATCTGTGCGAGCGGGTCGTGGTGATGGATGCTGGGCAAGTTGTTGAGGAAGGTCCTGTGGAAAAAGTCTTCAAGGAACCACGGCACAAGTACACGCAGAGGCTACTGGAGGCCACTCTCTCCTTGTGACCATGGGGTGCGGCTGTAACATGACCTGCCGTGAAGGTCCTGCTTCTAGAGAACATCCATTCCGAGGCCGTGCGTGCGCTTGAAAGCCGCGGCCACGAGGTCGAGGTGCTGTCCAGCGCGCTCGATGAAGTCGAACTGATCGAGGTCCTTGATGGTGTCGAGCTTCTCGGCATTCGTTCCCGGACATACATCACTGAGCGGGTGTTGAAAGCTCATCCGCAGTTGCTCGCGGTCGGCGCCTTCTGTATTGGGACTAATCAGATCGATCTTCCAGCTGCGGCAGCTGCGGGAGTTGCCGTGTTCAACGCCCCCTACTCCAATACGCGCTCCGTGGTGGAGTTGGCCCTCGGTGAGATCATTACCCTGGCGCGGCGCCTGGGGGACAGGAACACCAGCATGCATGCAGGCATCTGGGACAAATCGGCAACTGGATCTCATGAGGTGCGCGGCAGGACTCTGGGAATTGTTGGCTACGGCAACATCGGTTCTCAGCTGTCGGTGCTGGCCGAAGGTCTTGGGATGCGGGTCTACTTCTACGACATCGTGGACCGCTTGGCGCTGGGAAACGCTACGCGTGTGTACTCTCTGCAAGAGTTGTTCGAACGTTGTGAAACCATCACGCTGCACGTGGATGGCAGAGCCTCCAACGCGCACATGATCGGGGAGAAGGAGTTCTCCCAGATGCGGCCACGAACCCTTTTCCTGAACCTGTGCAGAGGTAACGTCGTGGATGTCGACGCCTTGGCGGCAGCCCTTAGATCAGGGCACATCGCGGGCGCAGCGGTCGATGTGTTCCCGGGAGAGCCTGCGAGCAAGGACGAGCCTTTCGTGTCACCTCTGCAGGGAATCCCGAATGTCATCCTCACTCCGCATGTTGGCGGATCAACCCAGGAGGCACAGGTCGACATTGGTCGCTACGTGGCCGGCAAACTTTCGGATTACGAGGCCTATGGGAACACATCTATGGCGGTAAACCTTCCTGAGGTCTCCGTCTCAGCAGCGAGCGCGGAGCGTATCTTGCATCTTCACCGGAATGTTCCGGGGGTATTGGCTCGGCTCAATCACGCGCTCGCCTCCCACAACATGAACATTGGTTTCCAGACCTTGGCTACCTCTGGAGAGTACGGCTACGTTGTCACAGACGTTTCCGGAGAGCACTACGAGGGTCTAGTGGCCGAACTCCAAGGCCTCGAGGAGAGCATCCGGGTTCGGATGGTCTAGGAGACGTCCCGCATCATCCTGCCTCGGAGGGGCGCAACCTTTCGAGAATGACGTCGTGGAGCAGGCCGTTGGTCGCCAAAGCGTTTCCGTGATATGGACCTGGTTCGCCATCGATGCTGGTGAAACGGCCACCGGCCTCGCGGACGATGATGTCGAGAGCAGCCATATCGTAGAGTGCGAGTTCTGGCTCGCAGGCGATGTCCACGGCTCCCTCGGCCACCAGCATGTAGCTCCAGAAGTCACCATATCCACGGGAACGCCAGCATTCGCGCATCAGGTCCACGAAACCCTGGCCACGTCCCGACTCCACCCAGCCATTGATGCTCGCATAGGACAAAGACGCGTCGGAAAGCTGTGACACCTTACTGGTGTGGATCGGGGTGGCGTTCAAGATTGAGCGACCCGTGTAGGCGCCACCGCCCATGCTGGCCCACCAACGACGTCCGAGCGCGGGAGCGGAAACCACGGAGGCGACGATCTGTCCTTCGAGCTCGAGGGCAATGAGTGTCGCCCATACCGGAACCCCACGCAGGTAGTTCGCGGTTCCGTCGATGGGGTCGATTATCCAACGACGATTGGATTCTCCGGTGTCCTGCATCTCCTCGCCGTGGACTGCGTCACGGGGCCGGGTTCGAGACAGAGTGCGTCGGATCGACTCCTCAACGGCGGTGTCGGCCTCCGTGACCGGGGTGGAATCCGGTTTGGTCTTGATCATCAGGTCTTGGGCCTTGAAACGGCTCATGGAGATGGAGTCGGCATCGTCGGCCATCACATGAGCCAGGCGGACATCGTCGGTGAGTTCTTTGCTGGCGACCATGTTCCTAAGGTAGCCGAGACCTCAACTGTCAGGCGAAGGCCCGCTCCATCCTTCGGAAGGAGAGCAATCTTTCTGCGCTGAGCCTGCCATGGCGAACGGCATTGTCCAAAGCGCATTCTGGAGCGGAGGAGTCGTGCCGGCAGCCACGTGGACAGGCAGTGACGATGTCTTTGAGATCAGGGAACGCTCCGATGAAGGCCTCGGCACGAACATGGCTGATCCCGAAGGAACGTACACCGGGGGTGTCGATGATCCAGCCGCCGCTGGGCAGGGCGATGGCGGCCGCGGATGTGGAGGTGTGGCGTCCCTTGCCGGTCACGTCGCTGACCGCTCCAGTGGCTCTGCCAGTCCCGGGAACCAGCGCATTGACCAGCGTCGATTTTCCCACTCCGGAATGTCCGATCAGTACCGTCACGTGGTGCTCGAGGAGACTTCTGACAGGAGAAAGATCGCTGCCGGGGTGGATCACGACGACGGGGATCTCCAAAGGGGCATACGCAGTACGGAGCGCATCGGGGGACGCAAGATCAGCTTTGGTCAAGCACAGAATCGGAGAGACCTGGGCGTCGTAGGCGGCGACCAGGATGCGGTCGATCATTCCCGTTTTCGGTTCCGGATCCGCTAGAGCGGTAACGATCATCAGCTGATCAGCATTGGCGACGATGGGACGTTCAAATGTGTCAAGGTCATCGGCAGAACGACGCAACCATGTGCGACGCTCTTCGACCTCGACGATGCGAGCAAGGGAACCGGCAGCGCCAGAGACGTCACCGTCCAACTTGACCCGGTCCCCGACGATGACGCCCTTGCGTCCCAGGATGCGTGCTTTGGTCGCAGTGACTGCGGTACCGTTGTTGAGGAAACAGCGGTACCGACCCCGATCGATGGAAACAACCAAAGCATCCGGGGCACTCGAGTAATCGGGGCGATCCTTGGTGCGTGGGCGGCTGCGTTTTCGGGGACGTTCGAAGGACGCATGGTCGTCCTGCCAACGTGCCATCAGGCGGCCACCAAGCAGTTCCAGAGTTTCGGAAAATCCGGCATGGTCTTCGAGACACAGGATACGTCATCAACGGTGGTGCCCGGCCTGGTCAATGCGATGATCGCAGCGAAGTGCACCATGCGGTGGTCGGCATAGGAGGACAACGCGACAGGAGTTCGTTCCTCCGGCTTGCCCACGATCTCCAAGCCGTCATCATGCTCGATGACTGCGATATCCATCTTCTGGAGCTCGGTCCTGAGCGCGGTCAGACGGTCGGTCTCATGGCCGCGGATGTGTGCGACACCCATTATCCGGGTGGTTCCCTCCGCCTGAGCAGCAAGGGCGGCCACGACAGGGGTCAGCTCTGAGGCGCTGTGCAGGTCGATGTCAATCCCCTGCAATCGATCGGGCCCGGTGACGGTCACGCCTTCCGGGCCACGGGATGTGGTGCAGCCCATCCGTTTCACTACATTCAAGAATTGTTCTCCTGGCTGAAGGGTGGATTCAGGCCATCCCGACACCGTGACGGAGCCGCCTGTGGTGGCGCCAGCAGCGAGGAAGACCGCGGCATTGGTCAGGTCGGGTTCAACACGCAGATCGAGTGGCGTGATTGGGCCGGCATGGACTCGCCACGAGAATGCATCCGTTTCATCTTCATCGACGAGCACACCGCGGCTGCGCAGCATCGCCAAGGTCATCTCTATGTGGGGTCGGGAAGGCACGGATTCTCCGATGTGACGCAGCCTGAGACCTGATGGGAGACGTGCTCCGACCAGCAATAGCCCGGAGAGGAACTGGCTGGATGCAGACGAATCAACCGTGACCTCGGGGTTACTCACAAGCGGTCCCGGGGACAGAACGAAGGGTAGTGAATCGGTCTCGATTCTTGCGCCCAACTGACGCAGACCATCCAGAAGTCCGGACATCGGGCGGGTCGTGGCCTGCGGGTCGCCGAAGAAAAGGGTGGGGGTAGCGGCCAAGGCCGCCATGGGGGGGACGAAACGCATCACTGTGCCGGCAAGACCACAGTTGATGCCGTCTGGGGCCCCGTGAAACCGTTCCGGGGGGGTGATGTGCAACTCGCCGGGGCTGAGCTCCTCGATGATTGTTCCAAGCGCGCGCAACGCATTGAGCATGAGGGTGCAGTCTCGTGACTTCAGTGCTCCAGTCAGTATCGACGGGCCACTCGCGAGTGCGGACAACACCAGTGCCCGGTTCGTCTCTGATTTGGAACCGGGCACCTCGACAATTCCCCGGACTGCTGTTGCAGCTGTCGCGAGGAAGTCAGCAGTCAGGAGGTCACCGCCTGCCGTGCCTTCTTGGCGGCCCGAGCCTTCATCCGGCGGCAAAGTTTGTGGGAAGCATTCTTGCGGCGCCACGAGGCACTGGGACGACCTTGAAGATCCTGGGTTGCGAGCAGGGATGCGCCGAGGAGTGCCACGTTCTTCAGTACTTCGGGGCGTCGTGCCTGCTTTTCGTCGGGATCGGAGCCCTTCTCGGGAAGGGCTACGGCGATGTTCAAAATGCTCGCCTTGGCCAGCAGGCACGCCCCGATGCGGCGACCGATTCCGGTTGCAAACATCACGCCGCCGGCGACCTCGACGGCACCGCAGATGCGCACCCAGGATTCTGCTCGGTCGGGCACGTGCGAGGAATAGCTGGAGGGGACAACCCGCTGAACGATGGGAGTGACGCGGGATGTGAACGCCTCGGCTTCTGGGGCCAACTCGTTCGGTGAGGTGACTTTACGCACGCCATCAGCGACGAAGGTGCTGGCGAAAAGGCTACGGGCTAGGAAACGCAACAGACTCATGTAGTCAAACTTACCCATGTCAACGTCTGGTTGGAACGACTGGGGGGTGATGTCATGGACATCGACGGGTACGGGAATATTTCCCCGGTTCCGGTGTGTTCACTCTGCATGACATCTGCTGTCCTGTCGGGGGCTCCTCCTTCGATGCGGAGCCGGACCCCGGTATGTTCTTTCGTGATGGAAGAAAGCGACACCACCCTCCTGGATGCAGCAGAGTTCGGGTTGGCGTTCGAGAACGAGGCCTTGACGCATCTCGACCGCCTCTATTCCGCTGCCCTGCGCATGACCCGAAACCCTGCTGATGCCGAAGATCTGGTGCAGGAGACCTATGTGAAGGCTCTGAGAGGCCGCGACTCGTTCAGGCCAGGTACAAACATGAAGGCCTGGTTGTACCGGATCCTCACCAACACCTATATCAACTCCTACCGGAAGGCCGCCCGCTCACCGCAGACGAGCGGGGACGAGGAGGTCACAGACTGGCAACTGGCGAAAGCCGCCTCCCATGACTCCCAAGGATTGCGGTCGGCCGAGATGGAGGCCCTCGACAACACTCCCGACACTGTCGTGGCAGATGCGATGGCCGGGCTTGCCGAGAATTACCGGTTGGCGGTGTATCTCTCCGATGTTGAGGGATTCAGTTACAAGGAGATAGCCGCCATCATGGGAACCCCGATAGGTACTGTCATGTCACGCCTGAACCGTGGCCGTGCACAGCTACGTAAAGTCCTTGCAGCTTATGCTGCTGAACGTGGTATCGGAGGTGTCAGGGCATGACCGATCCTGACATGTCGAGACACGAACACGAGGGAATGGATGAATGCCTGCAGGCTCTGGATGCGTTGCACGCTTTCCTGCACGGAGAACTACCCGAATCGGATGCCGATCACGTGCGACACCATCTACATGCTTGTGAGCGATGTATGGAGAGCTTCGAGATTGAATCCGTCATCACCGAGATGATTCGCCGAAGCCAGCCGGCCACCGCCGCTCCGGCAGCGCTGCGCGACAAACTCATGGCTCTCTGCCTCTCCCACTGAGGTCTCCTGCGCAAAACGATGCCCCCGTTCCTGTGATCGAGAACGGGGGCGGATCGCTTCACGCGTCAGGCGTTGGGACGCTTGCCGTGATTGGCCTTGCTCTTGCGACGTGCGCGACGCTTACGGCCGGTCTTGCCCATCGGGGTCTCCTTCTTCCAGTTGCGACGGCCATTGTGCCAGATGCTTCGTGGCGTCACCAGTCAAGACGATGGCAGAGTAGGGCCATGGTGAGGAAACATCCCCCCGACGAACTATCCGATTCTGAATGGCTTCTGGCCTTCCAGGGGCAGTGGCACCTTTTGAGCGATCTGTCGTTCTCGGACCTTTTGTTGTGGGTTCCTGAGGACGACAGCCCTGGGTGTGAGGTGTTCACATGTATTGCCCAGATTCGTCCGGTGACCGGACCGACGGCGTTGGAAGACGACGTAATAGGGGAACAGATCGCCTATGAACTTGACCACCAGGTAGTGGTGGCCTACATGAGCCATGAGATCAGCGAAACCAGCGACAACGCGCTGTCCGCCGGTATACCCGTTGATGTATGGGCCATACCGGTTCTCCGAGGAGGCCGTTGCATCGCGGTGCTGGAGCGTCATACCAACCAGATGGGTATGCGTGCCACCGGTCTCCTGGAGGAGAACTACCTCAAGGCCGCGGACATCCTGACCAGCATGATCCGTGAAGGGGACTTTCCTTTGGCTCCGGTTTCCGACAAGGCCTTTGCCCCCCGGGTGTGTGATGGGGTTCTCCGGGTTCAGCCCGGCGGGCGGATCAGTTACGCCTCACCGAACGCGATCACCGCCTTCCGGCGGCTCGGTGCTCAGGGCGACATCGCGGATGAAGATTTCACCGCCTTGATCCGAAGCGTCATGCGTGGGGTTGAATCCATGGGGCAGACCGTGCAGGCTGATCTGGCGGAGCAGCGCAGCGTCGTTTTCGACGTGGAGCAGCCACGCGCATCCATGCGTGTAGTGGTGCTTCCACTCGTAGTACAGGACGAGCCGATGGGCTCGTTGATCCTATGCCGTGACACTACGGATCTGCGGAGCCGCGATCGCATGCTCGTGACCAAGGACGCCACCATTCGGGAGATTCACCACCGGGTCAAGAACAACCTCCAGACAGTGGCGGCTCTGCTGAGGATGCAGGCTCGACGGATCAAGTCTGAGGAGGGCCGGGAGGCATTGCAGGATGCGATGCGCAGGGTGTCATCCATAGCCGTCGTTCACGACATGCTGAGCCACAACCTGGACGAGGACGTGATCTTCGACGGTGTGTGTGACCGCATTCTTCGTATGATCGGCGATCTTGCGGCCACTTCGGGAGCTGTTGAAGCAGTTCGCGTGGGTAGTTTCGGGGAGATTAGGGCCGAAACCGCGACGTCCTTGGCCATGATCATCACAGAACTCTGCCAAAACGCTGTCGAACACGGCATGGATGGTGGGGAGGGTCGCATCGAGGTGAGGCCCAAGGTGTCCGAGGACGAACTGGTCATCGACGTGGTCGATGATGGAGCAGGTCTACCCGAAGGGTTCGTCCTCGGACATCAGACCAGCCTTGGTTTGGCAATCATCTCGACACTTGTCGGGGATCTGGGCGGGACTCTGGAGATCGGGAACCGGGAAGATGAACCCGGGGCCTGCGCCCGTCTGGTGCTGCCTCCACTGTCATGATTTCATGCCGAGAAACGGGCCTGGTGGAAGCATCATGACCTGTTGCGGCGATGGATAGGTTCGCTCCGCGTCTTTCCGATGAAAGTCACTGCGCCGCGATCCGCCCTCCGAGGGTCTTTGTGGGTTCAAAGCCATGAGGAGTCCCGCGCTTCTCAGCTGGCGCGCACCCGGGAGCGAGCAGCGCGGCGCTTCATGGCTCGTCGCTCGTCCTCGCTCATACCACCCCAGACACCGTGGTCCTGGCCAGCGTCCAGCGCCCAGTTGAGGCACTGGTCTTTAACAGTGCAACTTTGGCAGATCTTCTTGGCATCCTCGATCTGCTGGAGTGCAGGGCCGGTATTGCCGACAGGGAAGAACAGCTCCGGGTCCTCTGTCAGGCAGGCTGCCCTGTGGCGCCAGTCCATGAATGGCACTCCTTTTTCGGCTAGGTGATCTTTCGAGCGGATAGAACTTACTCCGGTCTACAGCAATAAACAACCCTGCCACTCCGTGAGGCCGACGGAATTCGGAGTTCAGCTCAAGCGGCCGGCCCCTCCAGAGGGAGTCGCCGTGAACCATGAAGGTTTCTGAAAACCGGCCTTCTCGAACGCTTCGTGAATGGCTGAGCCGATGCGATTGGCCTGTCCCGTGGAGCACCACGCGATGATGCAGCCACCGAAGCCGCCGCCCGTCATCCGGGCTCCAAACGCTCCGTGCGTCAAGGCTGTTTCCACGGCGAGGTCGACAGTGGGTACCGTGATCTCGTAGTCCTCGCGCATGGAGATATGGGATTCATTCAGCAGGCGAGGAAGTTCGGACAGCAGTCCTTTCCTGGCCAGGTCCAGGGCAGCGTGGGTCCGCTCATTCTCACTGACCACATGTCGAACCCGTCTGCGCATTTGTGTGTCGGGGAGTCGCGACAGGGCGGCATCCAGGTCCGTGACATCGCGTAGAGCTCTGACCCCGAGAATCTTGGCAGCCTGTTCACAGGTAGCGCGACGTTCCCCGTACTCACCATCGATGTGGCTGTGCGGGCTGTGGGTGTCGAGAACCAGGATTTCAAATCCCTGGTCGTGCAGCGGCAGTGGCACATCGGTGGTTTCAAGAGTGCGGCAGTCGAGGAAGAGCCCGTGGCCGTTTCGGCAGAGGGTACTGGCTGCTTGATCTAGGAGCCCGGTGGGAGCACCCACGTAGACGTTTTCCGCCCGCTGTGCAAGCTGGGCACGTTCCATCGGAGCGATGCTCAGGCTGAAGAGATCACACATTGCGGCCATGACTGCGCACTCGATTGCTGCAGAACTGGATAGACCGGCCCCGAGAGGCACATCTGAGGTGAGTGCCAGGGTGATCGCTCCTACCTGGTGCCCTGCCTCGCGTAGTACCCACAGCACTCCGGCCAGATAGGCGGCCCAGCTACCTTGCCCGGGAGCAAGAGCGGACAATGACACTTCCATGGTTTCCGATAGGTCTGCCGCATGCATGACGATCAGGCCGTCATCACGATGCCCCGCTGCGATGAGAGCGCGTTGCTCTAGGGCGAAGGGGAGGACGAAACCGTCGTTGTAGTCGGTGTGTTCGCCGATCAGGTTCACCCGCCCGGGGGCGAACCAGATTCCCTCCGGGTCGGATCCCGCCAGCTTCCGGTAGCAGGTGGTCAGCTTCTCAACGGCCTCCATTGTTCACCTTTTCTCAAATCCGGGATCTTGTGGGTCGGGCAGATACTTTCCGGTGTTGGAAGCTTGCCTGCCATCGGGAAGTAGCGTTCTCACGCCCCGAATGCACTGTTCATCAGATCTGCTGTCTGTTGCTGATGAACCTTCATGGAGCCGACTGATGGGGCAGAAGACCACGGTCGTGCCACCCGGTGCATGCGCAACGGAATGTCTGTGTGGTTCGCCACAGAATTCGGCAGATGCACAGAGATGAACGGCCATGGTCCCTGGTTGGCGGGCTCGTCCTGGACGAATCGGATGTCGGTGACGTGGCGGTAGCGCTCCAGTACCTTGGCCATCTCGGCTCCGGGTAGCGGATAGAGACGTTCCAGGGAGATGATTGCCACTTTGCCGTCGAGACCAGACTTCTCCCGGTTCGCCACGAGTTCCCAGCGGATCTTGCCGGAGCAGATCAGCAGACGGGAAACTTCGGACGGATCTGTGATCGTCGGATCGTCCAGCACCGGATGCCAGACTCCTGAGGTGAATTCCTCCGGCAGCGAGGCGGCCGCCTTGCTGCGCAACATCGACTTGGGGGTGGCCACCACGACCGGGCGGTGGTAGTTGACGTAGGCGTGCTGACGCAGCAGGTGGAAGTAACTGGCTGCCGTCGAAGGCTGGCTGACGGCGAGAGCGTTCTCGGCGCACAGCTGCAGCCAGCGTTCGATGCGTGCAGAGCTGTGGTCCGGACCCTGCCCCTCGAAACCATGGGGCAACAGCACCACCACACCGGACTTCTGGTCCCATTTCGCTTGCCCGGAGACAACGAACTCGTCGGCAATGATCTGGGCCCCGTTGGCGAAGTCACCGAACTGCGCCTCCCACAAGACCAAGGCGTCCGGTCGGGCCACGGAGTAGCCATACTCAAAACCCATGGCCGCGTACTCACTGAGCAGTGAGTCGTAGACGTCGAAGGTGGCTTGGTCGTCGCTCAGGTGTTTCAGGGGAACCCAGGCTTCGTTGGTGATGCGGTCCACGATTGCTGCGAATCGTTGCGAGAAGGTCCCACGGCGTGAATCCTGCCCGGCCAGCCGGACGGGCCGACCCTCCATCAGCAGTGAACCGATAGCGAGTAGCTCGGCGGTAGCCCAGTCGATGGGGCCGTTGAGGATCTGATCGGCCCGGCGTTTCAGTTGGGGCAGTACCTTCGGATGCGGGGTGAAACCCTCCGGGAGAGCGGTGTGCACCTCACTGATTCGGTGCATCATATCTGGTGTTATTGCGGTGAGTTGGTGCCCCTGCTTCGTCGGGTAATAGGGCACTCTCGTGTACTCCTCGATCACCGCGTCGGTGTTCTTGGCGTCGCGCGCTTCCTTGAACACGTTCTCTAGGCGAGCCCTGAACTTGTCCATCACGTCCTCGGCATCGGACACGGAAATGTCACCACGCCCGATCAGCGCTTCGGTATACAGGCGCCTTACGGAACGCTTTTGCTCGATCAGGTCGTACATCTTGGGCTGCGTGAAACTTGGATCGTCACCTTCGTTGTGGCCGCGGCGCCGGTAGCAGACCAGATCGATCACGACATCCTTGTGGAATCGCTGTCGATAGGCGAAGGCCAGTCGGGCGGCGCGGATGCAGGAGTCGGGATCGTCGCCATTGATGTGAAGCACCGGAGCGGAGATGGCCTTGGCGACATCCGTGCAGTAGGTAGAGGTGCGTGATTCGATGGGGGCGGTTGTGAACCCCACCTGGTTGTTGACCACGATGTGGATGGTGCCTCCGGTCTTGTAGCCACGCAGTTGGCTCATCTGCAAAGTCTCGAAGACGACCCCCTGTCCGCAGAAAGCTGCGTCGCCGTGCAGGAGAAGTGGCAGTACCGGAAAGTCGTCTTTCCCTATCATGTCCTGTTTCGCTCGGGCGATTCCCTGGAGAACGGGATTCACTGCCTCAAGGTGAGAAGGGTTGGCTGCGACGGAGGTTTTGATGGTGGCTCCGTTATTGGCGACGAACTTGCCTTCCGACCCCAGGTGATATTTGACGTCGCCGGTTCCGGAGACATCAATGGTGCCTGCGAACTCGTGGAAAATCTGAGCGTAGTCCTTGCCGACGATGTTTGAAAGAACGTTGAGACGCCCACGGTGTGGCATGCCTATGCACACCTCATCGAGTTGCTCGTTTGCTGCTTGCTGGCAGATTTCGTCTAGCAGGACGATGACGGATTCACCACCCTCTAGGGAGAAGCGTTTCTGCCCGACGAATTTGGTCTGCAGAAAGGTTTCGAAGACCTCGGCCTCGTTCAGCTTGTCGAGTGCGTGCATGTGCTCTTGATGCGTCAGAGCTTGGCGCGGTATTTCGATGCGATCCTGGAACCACTTGCGCTGCTGGGGGTCCGCGATGTGCATGTACTCGACGGACACGGTTCGGCAGTAGGAGTCCTGCAAAATTGCGAGGATCTCCCGTAGCGAGCGGTAGACCCTTTCCTGTCCGCCGAAGGTACCTACAGCGAACTCGCGGTCCAGGTCCCAGATGGACAGGCCATGGGCTTCCAGGCGGAGGTCTTCGTGTGAGCGTTGCCGGTACTCCAGAGGGTCGGTGTCGGCCACCAGGTGCCCTACTGAACGGTAGGCGTTGATGAGTTCCAATACCCGTCCCTGTTTCGCGACCTGGTTCTCTCGGTAGGTGGAAACGTCGACGCTCCACCTCAATGGCTCATACGGTATGCGCAGGGCTTCGAAAATTGTGTCGTAGAAGTTCTCTTCCCCGAGCAGCAGCTGGTGGATGATCTTCAGGAACTCACCTGATTGGGCACCTTGGATAACTCGATGATCATAGGTGGATGTGAGAGTCGTCACCTTGGAGATTCCGAAGTCGTCAACATGGAACAAGGAAGTTCCTTGGAACTCCGCTGGATAGTCGATGCTCCCAACCCCCAAGATCATTCCCTGCCCGTTCATCAGGCGGGGTACGGAATGATTCGTGCCGATCCCTCCAGGATTGGTGATGGTAGCTGTGGTTCCGGCGAAATCAGCCACGGTGAGTTCCCCGGAACGCGCCTTGGCAATGATCTTTTCGTAGGCAGCCCAGAATTGAGCGAAATTGAGTTTCTCGCATCCCTTGATGTTGGGAACGAGGAGTTGGCGAGTGCCATCTGATTTCTTGAGGTCGATGGCGATCCCCAAGTTGATTGTGGGATTCTCAACCAATGTTGGTTTGCCATTGATCACGTCGTAGGAGTTGTTCATCGAAGGCACTGCCTTCAGCGCCTGGATCATTGCGTAGGCGATCAGGTGGGTGAAACTGACCTTGCCGCCCTTGGATGTTTTCAGGAAGTTGTTGATCCCGGTGCGCTGATCGATCACGAGTTTCATGGGGACGGAGCGTACGGAGGTGGCGGTGGGCACACTCAGCGAGGCATCCATGTTTTTTGCGGTGCGCATCGGGGCCCCACGAAGTACGGTCAGGCGGGGTGCCACGGCGGAAGGCTCAGGACGTAGTGATGGATTCGGGGCATTTGCCGACAGGCCGGCTCCGGTGCCTGGGGTGGAGGGGGATTCCCTGGTGGGTTTGACTGATTCCACCTTTGGCTGGTTTCCCTCCCCCCGAGGGGTGCGCTCCCGCGGGGGAGAGGAGGGGTGGTCACTGTGTACCGGGGAGGTGGGATTCGTGTTGGCGGGAGTCGCCTTGTCCTTGAAGAAGGCCTGCCATGTTTCGTCCACGGACGAGGGATCTTTCTCCCAGGCTTCCCGCATCTCGTCAATCAACCAAGAGTTCGCGCCAAATGCATCATGTGATTCAGGTGTCGACATCTTCGCCAGTGGCTGTTGCCACGATCCCCTTACGTGAGACTACTGCTTGGGCGTCAGGCTTCATCGCCCAGTGATCAGCTTAGCGAACTTCGCTCAGGATGGCTGGGGTTGGGACGGGAGGAGGCGCGCCACGCGAGTCCTGCCGAGAAGCCTGCCAGGAGCACGAGAAGTGTGTTGCGCATCACCAGGGTGGAGGATTCAAAGCCAGAGCCGTTGGGGATCGCCATGATCCCCAGAGTTCCCCATGGATAGGTGTATTGGGTGAGCACCGCCACGATTACCAGACCGGTTGCCAGTATCCGGCGAGGGAGTCGTAACCAAGGACTGGTGCCAAGGGCGAGCAGGGCTGCCAATGGCCCTGCCAGCCACTGGACGTACTGTGTGGACAGGGTTTTGTTCGCGATCACGGTGGCGAGTACCACGGCCAGCACTGACAACAAGATGGCCTGCGGCAGGTTTTCGTTGTGTGAGCGGAAATTACGAAGCAGCCTCCACGTGAGCGCCGCGGTGAGCAGGAGCGAGCCCACTGTGAGGAAAGTTGACACCCCAAGAAGAACATCGACAGCCGGTCCTTGGAACTCGATGGCGTTGTATTTGCTGAGCGCCACCTGCCAAGCCGGGTTGGTGGTGAACGTGCGTAGGAACACGAGCGCCGTTGCGGGTACCGACTCCATCTGGAGCCCTCGGCTCGACTGCCAGGTCATGGGGGAAATAGAACGGGACCATCCACCGATCAGGAGTGATGCAAGGCCCAGAGAGAACCCAGCAACGATAAAACCAATCAGTCGGAATCGTCCTGTTCCTTTGTGCAGAGGTGCAGGGGCTGACATCGGGGCGATCAGTAGGGCTGGCCAGAGTTTTATCGCCGCGCCGAGGCCGATAAGGGCCCCCGAGAGCGCGGGATGGCGATTCAGCCACAGGCATGCCAGTGCAACGGCTGCTGCTGTCAACATGTCGAAGCGGAACCACACGATGGGTCCGCAGGCGCCTATGAACAGGATCCAGAAAACGGTGGCGCTCACTGAGCCGTATCTGAAGAGCATCGCTGCCACGATTCCGTCGAGCAGGAGCATGGCTGAGGCGAAGACTGGAAGCCAGGAATTGAAGGCGGTGGCGCGATAGGGCAGGGAGGCGGTGAACCAAACCGCGAAGAGTAGGACGATAAGGGCGCCCCCCCCGGCGAGGGCAGGTTTCCTGCGGTTGTGACTCCACAGCACTGCGAGAGGGATGATGCCGATCAGAAATCCCCCGAGCAGGAGGAAGGGTAGCCACGGGGGGTGGCCTCCCCCGAGCGTGTAGAGAAACTCAAGGAACCAGACAGCGGGAAGCGGGTATTCTGTCATCACACCGGACCCCGCCATGGCCGTGGCGCACTGCGAATTGTGGCTACCATCCCCGAGCAGGCACCAGAGCCAGTACCCGTAGTAGCTGACGTCGTTCTGGACGAAGGACACGTGAGGGATTTTCCACAGCAAGACGTTGAATGCGCGGGTCGCTACGAACACGAGCATGAATGTCACGGCCCATTTGGTGCGGTAGGAGCGCTTGATGGACGGTGGTGTGGTCTCGGTCAAGCGCGGACCCCCTGGAATTCTGGGCTCGCCGGCCACGCCGGCCCTGAAGCGCCCCCGCGAGGATTCGAACCTCGGCACCCGCCTCCGGAGGGCGGTGCTCTATCCCCTGAGCTACGGGGGCTTCGACGTGCGAAAGGCTAGCATGAACCCGGACGTCCGGGACAACTTGGAGGTTCTGGGACGGCCTGAAATCCTTGTCGTTGGTGAGGTTGGATTCCACCACGATGTGCTCGTGACAGTTCGTGGGAACGGCTGTCGCCCTTTGTGGACCCAACACCGGAGCTAGAGAGCGCCTGCGGTGATCCAGGACGCCAGCCAGCCTGTCAAGAACGTGCTGTGTCATGGCTTCCTGGCGTCGTTGCCGGGCATCCTGCTAGTTCCGCTGTGACCAGGTTATGGTCTGTGGAGGGCAGTCGAGTGCGCGAATGACCTGCGTGATTGTGTCAGGGGTGCGGTCGGTGACCCGGCTCGGCAGGTACCGTGAGATGGTTGATGCCGAAACCTCTGTTCGTGGGGTCGTTTGCTTCCCGAAAAGGACCGGCGCTGCCCTGGGGGAGGCCCAGCTCCTGATGGAGAAGGGTCGCGAGGTGCTTCTGGTCGTTCCCCAGCCTCTTCTACAGGCGTGTGATGATCATCCTGTGATTTTGCCTGACGACTTTTCTCCATATCCTGGTTGGGTTCTTAGCCCAGTTCATTCCTGATGAGTTCGGCTGCAGGCCCTACCTGATCATCGTGTCCCTCGGGCTGTTCGTGTTCTCCCTGTAGGCCTTCATCGGCCTGCTCAGCTGGCTGCGGCTGTCCAAGATGTTCTCGCTCAGGATTTCGGGTATTCACGCTGTGGAGCACGAACGGCCTCTGCTCGTTGCACCCGTTTTGTGGGATGCGTCGGAGTTTCATCTGTCCCGGTACGCCCCTTCTGGCAAGCTTTGGCCTCATGACTCATGCTCACATCGCCGGTTCGATTCACGCCGACGTCGCCAAAGCAGGACCGCAGTGGCTCACGTTGCCCGAGGACCTGAATCAGTTGCGAGCGGAGCTGTGGCCTTCAGGGACCGAACGGGACGAGATGGGGCGCATCGTGATTGGTGGGGTCCCTCTGACGCGGGTCGCGGCCGAGCAGGGCACACCCGCCTACGTGATCGACGAACAGGATTTCCGCACCAGATCGCGGGCCTTCCGCGACAATTTTGCCAGGTGGCGGGTCTATTACGCGGGAAAGGCATTGTTGACCCGGGCGGTGGCGCGCTGGGTTACCGAGGAAGGGCTCCACCTGGATGTGACGACCATGGGGGAGATGCGGATCGCCCTGGCCGGGGGGATGCCGGCGGAGCGGCTCGGGTTCCATGGCAACAACAAATCGGTGGAGGAAATCCGTTTCGCCCTGGAGCAGGGAGTCGGGCGCATCATAGTCGACTCCTTCCATGAGATAGACCGCATCGAGGCGGCCTGCCAGGAGCTTGGGAAACGGGCTCATGCGCTGGTACGGGTCACTACCGGGGTGGAAGCCCACACGCATGAGTACATCGCCACGGCTCACGAGGACCAGAAGTTCGGTCTGTCCATCCTCGGGGGTCACGCCCTCGCGGCGCTGGTGCGGTGCCAGTCGTCGCCCTTCATCGAGCTGCGTGGTATTCACAGCCACATCGGCTCCCAGATCTTTGAGACCCATGGCTTCGAGGTGGCGATTCGTCGCACACTGCGACTGGCGGAGCAGTTTCGTGTCGCCACTGGGGTGGAACTGGCGGAGCTGGACCTCGGGGGTGGTTTCGGAATCGCCTACACGGAGGCCGACTCACCCATGCCAACCGACGCCCTCGCTCAAGCCTTCGAGGACATCCTCGATCACGAGTGTCGAGGTTTCGGATTGAAACGCCCCCAGCTCAGCATCGAACCCGGACGTGCTATCTGTGGCCCAGCCGGGGTTGCCCTGTACGAGGTCGGGACAGTGAAGGTCGTGGAGTTGGAGAACGGGCGTTCACGCACCTACGTTTCTGTCGATGGGGGCATGAGCGACAACATCCGCCCCGCCCTGTATGCCGCCGAGTACTCCTGCGCCTTGGCGAACCGGACCTCGCAGGCCGAGCCTGTGCTCGCGCGGGTCGTTGGGAAGCACTGCGAAGGAGGTGACATCTTGATTCGGGATGTCTTCCTGCCCCGGGACATCCAGCCGGGAGACCTGATCGCAGTCCCGGGGGCCGGGGCGTATTGCCGATCCATGGCCAGTAACTACAATCAGGTCCCGAAACCGCCCCTGCTGGCGGTGTGCCAGGGGGAGACACGAACGCTTCTCAGGCGGGAGACCCTGGAAGACCTGATGCGACTTGACGTAGGGGAGTGAACATGGCTGAGGAGACTTCGCCGTTGAAGGTGGCACTGCTCGGTGCCGGTGTGGTTGGTTCTCAGGTGGCCCGAATCCTGAGCCAGGAAGCGGATTCCTTGCGCCAACGCATCGGTCGACCCTTGGAACTCGTCGGCATCGGGGTGCGCAGGCTGGACGTGCAACGTCCAGGAATCGATCCCGACCTGTTCACCATGGATGTGCATGGCCTCGTCACGCGTGGTGACTTGGATCTCGTCATCGAGGTGATCGGTGGCATCGAGCCCGCGCGGACCCTGCTCACCGAGGCCATGAACGCGGGTGCCTCGGTGGTCACCGCCAACAAGGCGTTGCTGGCCGAGGACTTGGCACAACTGAGTGCAACAGCCAAGAAAAACGGCGTCGACCTCTACTATGAAGCAGCGGTGGCGGGAGCGATCCCGATCATCCGGCCACTCAGGGAATCCCTAGTCGGCGACGAGATCCGCGCGGTCATGGGGATCGTCAACGGCACCACCAACTACATTCTCGACCAGATGACCACCAATCACCTGAGCTTCGAGGTGGCGCTGCGCCAAGCCCAGGAGCTCGGTTTCGCGGAGGCTGATCCCACCGCTGACGTCGAGGGCAAGGATGCGGCTGCGAAGGCAGCGATTCTTGCGGGGTTGGCGTTTCACACCGAGGTGCACAGCTCTGAGGTTTTCTGCGAGGGCATCACGTCGGTGACGGAAACTGACATCCGGGCTGCCGACCGGATGGGGTGTGTGGTGAAACTGCTCGCCGTAGCCAAGCTGGCAGACGATGATCGAGTCATCGTCAAGGTTCATCCCACCATGATCCCGAAGACCCATCCACTGGCCTCTGTTTCTGGCGCTTACAACGCAATTTTCGTCGAGTCGGTCGAGGCAGGGCAACTGATGTTCCTCGGACAGGGAGCGGGTGGTGCCCCCACAGCCTCCGCAGTCATGGGAGACGTGGTGACTGTGGCCCGCAACCGGGTTCGGGGAACCGCTGGTCACCTCGGGACCGGATACACCAAGCGCGGGGTCGCCCCGATCGGGGATGCGACCAGCCGCTACTACATTCGTTTCCAGGTGGAGGACAAACCAGGTGTGCTCGCCAAGTGCGCCACTATCTTCGGAGCCCACCGGGTATCCCTACAAACCTGCCAGCAGTCCTACCTGGAAGGCTTGGGACGCACCGACGGGTTCACCGCGGAGTTGAACTTCATGACACACGATGCACGTGAACAGGACCTCCAGGACGTCGTCGCGGCGCTGCGGGAGGCTCCCTTCATCGGGAACGCCATTGACTACATGCGCATCGAGGGCAAGTGAGACTCACCGTACGTGTCCCGGCAAGCACCGCCAACCTGGGGTCGGGATTCGACTGCGTGGGGTTGGCCGTGGACTGGTTCGATGAACTGACATTGGAGGTCTCGAGGACTGGGGGCCTCCAGATCGAGGTGTTTGGTGAGGGTTCCCATCAGGTGCCTCGCGACGAGTCCCATCTCGTGATCGCAACGTTGCTGCACGCCCTGCGCCAGTGGGGTGTGGCCCCGCCGGGCGGATTGCTCCTGAGGACGCGCAACACGATTCCGCACTCGCGCGGGCTCGGCTCTTCCGCGGCGGCCATAGTGGCTGGCTGTGCTTTGGCCCACGGCATTGCCTTTCCAGATGAAGAGCTGGACCGGGTCGAATTGACCCGGGTCGCCAGTCTTCTGGAGGGGCATCCCGACAACGCGGGTGCGGCGGTCTGGGGAGGTGCGATACTGGCCTGGCTGGATGGTGAGCGGGTGGAACTGATTCGGTTGCGGCTCGTAGAGGGTCTGCGGTGCCTTGCATTCGTCCCCGATCTGGAGGTCCGTACCGAGGGAGCCAGAGCTGTCCTACCCGACATGGTGCCCCGGAAAGATGCTGTGGCCCAGGCCGTAGCTGCAGCTTCCCTTCCCCTGGCTCTTGAACAGCGTCCCGATCTGTTGTTGTCCGCAACCAGGGACCGTTTGCATCAGTTCCAGAGAGCCGAGTTGATGCCGGCCTCCTGGTCGTTGCTGCGGCGATTGCGGCGGGTAGGAATTCCTGCGACCATTTCCGGGGCGGGCCCGACTGTGTTTGCGATCGGTCTGGAGGACCAGCTGGCGAAAGCGGACTCCCTTGAACATGAGGGATTCCAACGCCACGACCTCGTGCCTGGTGAGGGAGTGCAGCTCGTGGATTGAGCAATGCGGGTGTCTCAGCATCCGAGCGGCGTACGACCACGTACGCGAGTACGGTGGACGGCTTCTGAGTGTGGACGCAACAATTTCAAGAAGTCCTGTGGATGGAAGCCGGTCCCCGTGAATGCATCGACATGAGACCTGATCGTGTTGCTCCATGGGGGTGGAAGACGTGAAGGGGTCTATGGTGCCTATGAGCTTGCGTGTAGAGCTCCACTGCAACGCCCTGGAACAGCATCGAACCCTCTTTACGTAACGCCAGCTGGGGAGAAGGTCGGGTCTCGTGTTATTATTTCGGTAGTCAACTGAACGGCGTCGGTGGCGGTTTCTTTTACCACCGTGAAATGAGCGCTTTGACTAGACACTTCACCGGTTGGGCAATTTTCAGTGCCACCGGTTTCCTGAGTTAAGGAAGGCATTCCGTGACCGAATCCGGTTCCAGCTCCCTGGCAGACCTGAAGCTCCCTGAGCTCAAGAAGATGGCAGCAGGGATGGGTATCAAGGGCACTTCTGCGATGCGCAAGGGTGATCTGATCGCCGCGATTTCCGGCGAGGTCAACGTCCCTGCCAGGCCTGATCACAAAGCCCGTACCTCACCTCCTAGGAAGCGAGCCGAGGTCGAACCGCAGCTCCCTGCGGAGGCGTCGGAACATGCCGGTCCCGAGCGGCCGAAAGTGGAGAAAACAGAATCCGAATCACCCGTTCAGCAGCACCAGTCACGGGTGGATGGTGAAGGCGTTAGTCGCAACCGTCGGCGCCGTGAACGTAACAAAGAACGTGACCGTGCGGCGCAGGAAGCGACGAACGAAGAGGTCGGAGAGCGTTTGGCTGCTGCTCTTGGGCAGACCGGTACCTCCACCGCAGCGCCCGTCCTTGCCACGGCAAGCACAGGGGTAGGGCGTTTCGAGGAAGAGAACGAAGGCGGACGTCGCGGACGGCGCCGTCGCAACCGTGATCGCCAGAACCGTCGCAACCGTGGTTCTGGGGGCATGGACCGCTTCGAGAATGAACCCACGGTTTCCGAGGATGACGTTCTTGCAGCCGTTTCCGGGATTGTTGACATTCTCGACAATTACGCCTTCGTTCGCACCACCGGGTACCTCCCCGGGCCCAACGACGCCTACCTGCCGTTGGCCATGGTGCGTAGATTCGGGTTGCGTAGAGGCGATGTGATCGTCGGTGCTATCCGCACCCCCCGAGAAGGTGAGCGCAAGGAGAAGTACAACCCGCTGGTGCGGATCGACTCCATCAACGGTGACGATCCTGAGAGGGCGAAGCAGCGTCCCGAGTTTGCGAAACTGACGCCCCTCTACCCCCAGGAAAAGCTCCGCCTCGAAACAGTCAATACGCAGCTGACAGGTCGCGTCATCGACTTGGTTGCCCCGATCGGCAAGGGGCAGCGTGGCCTCATCGTTTCCCCACCCAAGGCCGGCAAGACGATGGTAATGCAGGCCATCGCGAACGCAATCGCCGCGAACAATCCTGAGGTTCACCTCATGGTGGTTCTCGTCGATGAGCGTCCCGAAGAGGTCACGGACTTTCAGCGGACCGTCTCCGGTGAAGTGATCGCTTCCACCTTCGACCGTCCCGCTGAGGACCACACAGTGGTCGCTGAACTAGCCATCGAACGTGCCAAGCGTCTCGTCGAACTTGGTCACGATGTGGTTGTATTGCTCGACGGGATCACTCGTCTGGGTCGGGCGTACAACCTGGCGGCCCCTGCTTCTGGGCGCATTCTTTCCGGCGGTGTCGATTCAGCAGCCCTCTATCCACCTAAGAAGTTCTTCGGTGCGGCCCGCAACATAGAAAACGGCGGCTCCCTGACGATTCTGGCGACCGCTCTCATTGAGACCGGGTCCCGCATGGATGAGGTCATCTTCGAGGAGTTCAAGGGCACTGGCAATATGGAGCTCAGGCTCGCCAGGCAGCTTGCTGACAAGCGGATCTTCCCCGCGATCGATGTGGACGCTTCCGGAACTCGCCGTGAGGATCTGCTGCTCGGTCGCGACGAGTTGAACATCATCTGGAAGTTGCGTCGCGCGCTTTCCGGGCTCGACGACCAGGCCGCTCTGGAGACCCTGCTGGCAAGGATGCGAAAGACGCAGAACAACCATGAGTTTTTGCTCAGTGTCCTGAAGACCACTCCGGCTCAGGATGGCTGAGCCGATTGCGCCGGAGCCGTCGGGATCGTTTTGATTCGGCGGCATTGGCTGGCACAATTGCAGGCCGTGCCGGTTCACGCCCGCCGACGGTGTGGCGACCCGGGAAGAACACACCTAGGAGAAAATCATGAAGCAGGGTATCCACCCCGAGTACATCGAGACGAAGGTTCACTGCACCTGTGGCAACACCTTCACCACCCGCAGCACCTCGAAGAAGGGGGCTTTGAACGCAGACGTGTGCTCCGAGTGCCATCCCTTCTACACCGGCAAGCAGAAGATTCTTGACACCGGTGGCCGTGTCGCTCGTTTCGAGCGCATGTACGCCAAGAACAAGAAGAAGTGAGCTCACGGGGCCTGCGAAATTGTTCGAGAACGCGGATCCCCTGATCGCCGAACACGATCGGCTCGAGGCTCAGCTGGCCGACCCCGCGACGCACGCCGACCCGGCGCTGATGCGCCGGGTCGGTCGTCGTTATGCGGCGTTGAGGCCTGTGGTCGAGGCCCTGGCCCTGTACCGCGGACTGGTCGCTGATCGTGAGGCTGCACTCGAACTTGCCGAGCAGGATCCCGTTTTCGCGGAGGAGGCCGAAGCAATCAGAACGCGGCTCGAAGAGACCGCGGTGCGGCTCACCCGGCTGCTGGCGCCAAGGGACCCGAACGATGACACCGATGCGATTCTCGAGATCAAGTCGGGGGAGGGAGGTGAGGAGTCCGCACTGTTTGTGGCTGATCTGCTTCGCATGTATCAGCGGTATACAGAACAGGTCGGCTGGCGCCTCGAGGTGTTGGACTCCCAGACAACGGATCTCGGCGGATTCAAGTCTGTGACAGTGGCTGTGAAGGGAACCGGCATCGATGGGGTCGGTCCTTATGGGCGGCTCAAGTTTGAGGGTGGGGTACACAGGGTCCAACGCGTTCCCGTCACCGAAACCCAGGGACGCATCCACACTTCCGCCGCTGGTGTACTGGTTTCACCTGACATCGAGCCAGAGGAGTTGGAGATCAGCGAATCCGACCTCAGGATCGATGTGTTTCGGGCTTCAGGGCCCGGCGGTCAAGGAGTGAACACCACGGACTCGGCCGTCAGGATCACCCACATCCCGACGGGGGTTGTGGTGAGCTGCCAGAACGAACGTTCCCAGCTGCAGAATCGTGAACAGGCGATGCGGCTGCTGCGTTCCAGGCTGGCCGCCATCCGGGAGGCGAAGGCCGTGGAGGCGGCATCCGCCGCTCGCAGGTCGCAGGTGCGCACGGTGGACCGCTCCGAACGGATCCGCACCTACAACTTCCCGGAGAACCGATTCGCTGACCACAGGATTGGTTTCAAGGCTCACAACTTGGACCTGGTCCTGGCGGGGGCTTTGGCGCCCGTTCTCGATGCACTGGCCGAGGCCGACCTGGCTGAACGGCTGTCCGGACCAGGCCGATGAGGGCCTGGGACCTGGTCCTGGAGGTCTCGGAGCAGCTGGCGGAGGCCGGCGTCACCACTCCAGCGGCTGATGCCCGTTGGCTTGTCTGCCACGCGCTGAAGTGCGATTCGGCGGCGCTGGTCCTCCGAGATGCATCGCCCGGGGATCGTGACAAGGTGGCGGGTTTCGTTGCGCGACGGAGGACCGGGGAGCCGGTCCAGCACATCACGGGGTGGGCGCCGTTCCGCTACGAAACCCTCGCGGTCGGGCCTGGGGTTTTCATACCGCGTCCCGAGACGGAATTGTTGGTGGACGAAGTTCTCGGGTACGTGACAGACCTGCCCGCCGGGAAATGCTGCGTGGTTGAACTGTGTGCCGGCTCGGGGGCCATCGTGCGGAGCCTTGCGAGGGAGTGTGGTGGCCTGGAGCTGCACGCAGTAGAACGTTCCTCCGACGCGTGGCCTTGGTTGCTGCGGAACCTCGAGGGCCTCGGGGTGGACTGCCGCCAGGAGGATATGTCTGAGGCTTTCCATGATCTCGATGCCCGGGTCGATGTCGTGGTGGCAAACCCGCCCTACGTTCCCACCAGCCTGCGTGGCCGGCTCCCGGTAGAGGTGAGCCATGATCCTGCTGAGGCGCTGTTCGGTGGTGAGGACGGGCTGGATGTCATTCGGGTCGTCCACTCGGTGGCGCGCAGGCTTCTGGCGCCGGGAGGCCTGGTGGCCATGGAACACGACCAGTCGCACGCCGACCAGGTCCGGGAAATCTTCTCTGATGGCTTCTTCGATATCCGGACGGTGCGCGACCTGGCAGGGCACCCCCGACACCTTCTCGCTAGACGTGGCAGGATTGGCGGGTGAACGAAACCGGGTCCAGGACGTTGTCTCTCGAGTTTGAAACCGATGCCGCTCTTGAGGCGGCCCGGGAGGCGGTTGCGGCAGGGCAGTGCGTCGTCTTCCCAACTGACACGGTCTACGGGATCGGGTGCGCTGCATTTGACACCAACGCGGTCACGGGGTTGCTGGATGCCAAGAAGCGGGGACGCGACATGCCGCCGCCGGTTTTGATAGCGGAGGGCTCGATGCTGCGAGCCCTCGCCGGTCAGGTGCCAGAGGCGGCCAGAAAGCTGGTGGCACAGTTCTGGCCGGGGGCTCTGACCATCATCGTCAAGGCACAACGATCGCTTCCCCTGGACCTGGGAGAAACCCGGGGAACAGTGGCGGTCCGGGTTCCCGACCATGATGAGACCCGTGCCCTGCTGCGCCGTACGGGCCCCATGGCCGTGAGTTCAGCAAACGTCTCCGGACAGCCTGCCGCGACCACTGCTGGGGAGGCCCGCGACATGCTGGCCGATGCTGTAGCGGTTTACCTGGACGGTGGGAAGGCTCCCGGGGGAGAGGCCTCCACGATCATCGACTTCACCAGTGACGAACACGGACGGGTTCTCCGCCAGGGGGCGATCGCCCTCGAGGAGCTCCGTCAGGTGGTACCGGAGCTGCAGGCTGGCTGATGCGCGAATATCTTCTCGTGCTGTTGGTCGCCACCGCCGCCACCTACTTGTTCGCGGCGGTGTGTCGTCAGCTTGCCCTGCGCTGGAACGCGGTGGCGAAGGTGAGGGCGCGTGACGTGCACACTAGCCCTAAACCTTATTTCGGCGGACTTGCGATGTTCGTTGGGCTGGTCGTCTGCCTGATACTTGCCGTGAACATGCCCTTCCTGTCGCGATTCGCCACCGTCGGGCACGACGCCTTAATGGTGCTCCTGGCAAGTGGCCTGATCTGCGCTGTTGGTCTGGTCGATGACGTGGTCGAATTGAGCCCGGTAGTGAAATTCGGTGGCCAGGTGTTGGCCGCGGGGGCTGCTGTGCTGGGAGGGGTCCGCATCTACTGGATTCCCTTGCCGAATGCGGTGTTGGCTCTCGATGACGCCAGCAGCATTCTGATCACGGTTATCTTCATTGCGGTGTGTGCCAATGCCGTCAACTTCGTTGACGGGCTGGATGGGCTGGCTGCCGGTTTGGTGGCGGTTGGGGCGGGCGCGTTCTTCGCCTACTCGTACGTGCTCGCCTACGAACAGGACCTGGCCCGGGCCACGACGGCGAGTTTGCTGACTGTTGCCACCCTCGGCATCTGTCTCGGGTTCCTCGGCCACAACTTCCAGCCGGCGCACATGTTCATGGGGGATGCGGGAGCCATGCTGCTGGGGTTCCTGATGGCGATGAGCGCCATCTCGTTCACCGGGCAGGTGGATCCGAGTGCTCTCAGCAGAGATCATGACGATGTTCTGCCCGCCCTGCTCCCGGTGCTGCTGCCGTTTGCCACGATGGCCCTACCACTCAGCGACCTGGTCCTGGCCTGGATTCGCCGGACAGCACGGGGCCAGCATCCTTTCAAGGCCGACAAATACCACCTGCATCACAGGCTTGTCGCCCGAGGGCACTCGCAGCGCGGGGTCGTGTTCATCATGTGCTCCTGGGGTGCGGTGATAGCAGGGGGTCTCGTTTGCACAGTGCTCCTGAACCACCCCGCCACGTGGTGGGCCATCGGGGTTTTCCTCGTGCTGCTGGTGCTGATTACCGTCATGCCTGTCAGGCGTGGAGCAGGGACGGTGAAACGTGGCTGAACGCCGGGTCACGGGGGCAACCCGGCGTGCCCGGCAGATGATGGTTGGTGGGCTGGTGGCCGGGCAGGCAGTGGGCATCTCGGTGTGCGGACTGGCCTTGGCGACCGGTTCCCGAGCGGCGCTCATCGGGGCTGCGTTGGGATTCGCTGCGGTGGTCATCTTCTGCTCTGTGGGGCAGGCCGTCGAGGTCGTGGCCTGCGAACTGGAACCCGTCCAGGGCCTCGGAGTGGTACTCGCAAGCTATGCGGTTCGCGTGGTCGGGATTGGAGCTGGTATTTGGTTCGTGACGAGTCATCCGCGGCTTGGTCCTGAAACGGACACGAACTGGCTGGCGATTGCGGTCATCGCAACAGTACTGTCCTGGACGACAGGCGTGGTCGTGGTGGCGTCACGGCAACGCGTCCCCATTTACGATATGCACGACCAAGGCTGAAAGTGCGATTCTTGGGATGAAGGTGGGGGAGTTTTCCGCTAGGCTCACTCCCGACATGGGCACCAGACCAGGATCCGAGGAGAAGCCCTCGCAGCGGCAGGGCACCGAGGATGGGATGGTCGTGCTCAGTTACATCCTGGCGGGTCTGCTCTTCTACGGAGGGTTGGGCTGGCTGGGCGACCATTTCTGGAAGACATCGTGGTTGCTGCCGCTGGGCCTGATCCTGGGCCTGGCCTGCAGCACATATCTGATCATCAAACGATATGGGAGCGGCGCGTGAACCCTTGGCTTCTTCCGCTGGACAGCGGTGGCGATGGCGGTTACACCCCGCCGAGTGTCAACGACTTCATTTTCGACACTCCCGTTATTCCGGGCACCCCCACCTGGATGAACAAGCCCTTCTGGCAGGCCGTCATAGCGGCTCTACTGGTGGTTCTGCTCTGGTGGCTGGCCTCGCGCCGACTCAAGGTCCTGCCCCCCAAACGGCAGTTCTTCGCAGAGTACCTCTACGAATTCGTCCGCAATGGCATCGCCCGCGACATTCTCCACCACGACTACAGACGCTTCCTTCCGTATCTGCTCGGTCTCTTCTCCTTCCTGCTGGTTAGCAACTGGTTTGGTGAAACCTTCGTTTTCATGCTCCCAACCTTCAGCAATGTCGGATTCGCTTACGGCCTGGCTTTTCTGTCCTGGTGTGTCTACGTCGGTGCGGGATTCCGCAAATTCGGCATCGGGTTTCTCAAGAAGGCGCTCATCCCCGAGGGCGTTCCGTGGTATCTCCTGTGGTTGATCATCCCGCTGGAGTTCCTCGCGACCTTCATCACCAGGCCCGTGACTCTCGCTTTGCGTCTGTTCGCCAACATGTTCGCCGGACACCTGGTGGTTCTGGTGTTCGTGGTCGGAGGCTCCTTCCTGTTGACCTTCCAGAACAACCTCATGTACAACGTCTCCGGTGCCGTCTCGGTGGCATTCAGTTTCGCGATCCTGTTCCTGGAACTGTTCATCGGCGCACTGCAGGCCTACATCTTCACGGTCCTGACCGCCCAGTATGTGTCAACCTCAGTCTCAGAGGCCCACTGAATCGAAAATCCGACTCCATCACCAATCCCGGTGAGGAGCCATCCGAAAGGAAAACCATGCAGACCCTCCTGGAAATCAACGGCTCGCTCAACATGCTCGGCTATGCGATCGCCACCATCGCCCCGGCTTTGGGTGTGGCCTGGATCTTCGCCTCGGTCATCAATGGGACCGCTCGCCAGCCCGAGGCGCGTGGCGCCATGATGAGCACCGCCTTCATCGGCTTCGCCGTCGTCGAGGCGCTCGCCATCATCGCCATTGCCCTGGCCTTCGTTCTTCAGTGAGGATTGACGTGGTTCCCGTGAGCGGGGTGCTGCTCGAGTCCGGGATCGATCTCGGACCGCTTCTGCCCCATCACCTGTCCGAGGTCGTGGTTGGCATCATTTTGATGCTGCTGGTGTTCCTCGTCATGTGGAAGGCCGTCGTACCGGCCTTCGAGAAACTGTACGAGGAGCGCTACCAACGCATCGAGGGCGGAATTCAGCGGGCTGAGCAGGCCGAAGCGAAAGCGGCGGCTGCGTTGGCGGAGTACAACGACCAGCTCAACTCTGCACGCGAGGAGGCGGCAAAAATCCGCGAGGAGGCCAAGAACACCAGTGCACAGATGCTGGCGGAGGCCCGGGAAAGGGCCAGCAAAGAGGCTGATCGCATCCTCGCCGCTGGCAGGGCCCAGCTGGAGGCCGAGCGTTCGCAGCTCTTGGTCGAGCTTCGTGGAGACATCGGCGGTCTGGCCACTACCCTTGCCAGCCGGATCGTCGGCGAGGCGCTTACTGACGATGAGCGTGCCAATCGAACCATTGACCGTTTCATGCATGAGCTAGAAACGGCGGGCACATCCCGATGAAGTCTCGCGACGTCGCCCTCAGCGCCTTTGACCCAGTGGTGGACGCTATTCAGGTTGATGCAGCCGCTGCCGATGAGTTGTTCGCGGTTGTCGATCTGCTCGAAGAACAGCCTCCGCTGAGACGTTCGCTGTCAGATCCCTCTGCGAGTTCGGAGGACAGGCAGGCGCTGGCCCGTAGGCTTTTCGAGGGCAGGCTGGGGGCCGCTTCATTGTCCGTGGTCGTCGAAGCGGTTTCGCGCCCTTGGTCCAGTGGGCGAGCCATGATCGAGTCCATCGAACGGCAGGGCGTACGCGGCCTGCTGCGTGTTGCCACCGCGCGTGGAGAACTGAAGCGCGTCCAAGAGGAGTTGCATCAATTTGCACTGTTGATTGAAAGCTCCCCTGAGTTGTCCGACGCCCTGCGTAACCGGGGGCGCAGCCTCGCGGATCGACGTGCCCTGATCACCCGGCTGCTCACGGGACGGGTGGCTTCCGTCACGGAGGTGCTCGCGCTGCGTGCAGCGGCGCCCCGTGCCCGCACGGTCCCGCTCGCCCTCACCAATTATGTGGCTCTTGCCGCCGACCTGGCAGGGGAAAAGGTGGCGCGGATCACCGTGGCACGTCCTCTCGACACAGGCCGCATTCAACGACTTCGCAGGGCTTTGGAGGCTCGGGTCGGCGGTCCGGTCCTCCTGCTGATCGAGGTGGACGAGAACGTGATCGGTGGTATGAGCGTCGATCTTGGCACACATGTATTCGAATCAACCGTGGCCGGGCGGCTCGACGAGGTCCGCCGGCTCCTGAACTGACATCAAGCGATGAAAGCGAAAGTAGGACGCAATGGCTGAACTCACCATCAGTCCCGATGAGATCCGCAGCGCGCTGGACGAGTTCGTCTCGTCCTACCAGCCCGCGGCTGCCAGCATGACGGAGGTCGGCGTTGTCGCGACCTCTGGCGATGGTATCGCGCGCGTCGAGGGTCTGCCCTCGGCCATGGCGAATGAGCTGCTGCGTTTCGAGAACGGCACCATGGGTATCGCCCTCAACCTCGATGAACGTGAGATCGGTGTGGTTGTACTCGGTGATTCCGAAGGTATCGATGAGGGCTCTACCGTGCGTGGCACGGGTGAGGTGCTCTCCGTGCCAGTCGGTGACGGCTATCTCGGACGTGTCGTCGATGCAATGGGTGACCCCATCGATGGGCTTGGTGAGATCAAGAACATCGAGGGCAGGCGGGCTCTCGAACTCCAGGCGGCAGGCGTCATGGATCGACAGGAAGTTCGCGAGCCTTTGCAGACCGGAATCAAGGCCATCGATGCAATGACCCCTATCGGGCGGGGACAACGGCAGCTGATCATCGGTGACCGCAAGACCGGTAAGACAGCGATCGCGATTGACACGATTATCAATCAGAAGGCCAACTGGGAAACCGGCGATCCGAAACAACAGGTCCGCTGCATCTATGTGGCCATCGGCCAGAAGGGATCTACCGTTGCCGAGGTGCGCAGCACCCTCGAAGCAGCTGGAGCATTGGAATACACAACCATCGTTCATGCCCCTGCATCCGATCCCGCGGGCTACAAGTACATTGCACCCTATGCCGGGTCTGCCATCGGTCAGCACTGGATGTACCAGGGCAAGCACGTGCTGATCATCTTCGATGACCTGACCAAGCAGGCCGAGGCCTACCGTGCCATGTCCCTGCTGCTGCGCCGACCGCCCGGTCGCGAGGCCTACCCGGGTGATGTCTTCTACCTGCACTCGCGCCTGCTGGAACGTTGCGCCAAACTGTCGGACAGGTTGGGCGGTGGCTCGATGACTGGTCTGCCTATCATCGAGACCAAGGCCAACGATGTCTCGGCCTACATTCCCACAAACGTGATTTCCATCACTGACGGACAGATCTTCCTCCAGTCGGATCTGTTCAACGCCAACCAGCGTCCAGCAATCGATGTTGGGATCTCGGTTTCCCGGGTCGGTGGTGCGGCGCAGGTCAAGGCGATGAAATCCGTGGCAGGGTCCCTCAAGATCAACCTCGCCCAGTACCGTGACATGCAGGCCTTCGCGATGTTCGCCTCTGACCTGGATGCGGCGTCTCGCCAGCAGCTGGATCGTGGTGCACGGCTCGTGGAGTTGTTGCGTCAGGGCCAGTACGCCCCCTACCCGGTGGAGGAACAGGTGGTCTCGGTGTGGGCAGGCGTACAGGGGCATTTCGATGACGTTCCTGTGATCGAGGTGCTTCGCTTCGAGCAGGAGTTCCTCGAGCATCTTCGGCACAACACCCAGGTGCTCCAGACGATCGCAGATACCAAACTGTTCGGCGATGACCTCAGGGAGGTCACGATGCAGGCCCTGGCCGATTTCAAGCAGCTGTTCCGCACCTCTGAAGGAACCCCCTTGGCCCGTGAAGAGCACATGCCGATCTCGGACGAGGCGATCGCGCAGGAAACGATCATTCGCAAGAAGCGGGGTTGATGCCCAATGGCCAGCAGCCTGCGGGAACTCAGGCAGCGACGCAATTCCGTCGCCACCACCAAGAAGATCACCCGTGCCATGGAACTGATTGCTGCTTCTCGCATCGTCAAGGCTCAGCAGGCGGTTCGTGCTGCCCTTCCCTATGCTGATGCTTTGGTGCATGCGGTATCAGCCTTGGCAACCTACTCCCATGTTCTGGAGCATCCGCTGCTTCGTGACGTCGAGCCACCCCGCCGGTCGGCTGTACTCGTCATCACAGGTGACCGAGGTCTGGCGGGAGCTTATTCCGCGAACGTGATCCGGGTGGCGGAACAGCTGCGGGCGAAACTGCTGGAGGAAGGGCAGGAGTGCCTGATCTATGTGACCGGGAACAAAGGCCTCTCCTACTACGATTTCCGGCATCGCCCGGTGGAGCAGAGCTGGACCGGTTTTTCTATCGCGCCGCAGTACTCGCATGCCAAAGAAATCTCCAATGTCCTGATTGAGCGTTTTCTGCGTCCATACGAGGACGGGGGCGTTGACCAGCTGCACGTCGTCGCGACTCGGTTCATGACGATGCTTACTCAGGAAGCAATCACCTTGCGACTGCTTCCTCTCGCCGTTGAGGAATCGGATGAGCCCGTGAGCGGCGGCGATACTGTCCTGCCACACTATGCCTTCGAACCAACCCCCGAGGCGATGTTGGACCGGGTCCTCCCGATGTACGTGACCAACCGTATTCACTCGATGCTTCTGCAATCGAGTGCTTCGGAACTGGCCAGTAGGCAGCGTGCCATGAAGTCGGCGACGGACAATGCCCAGCAACTGATCGAACGTTTGACCCGTGAGGCTAACCAGGCCCGTCAAGCGGAGATCACCCAGGAAATCTCTGAAATCGTCGGGGGCGCCGCGGCGCTCGCCGAATCAGCCGGAAGCGAGTGAGGTAAGACATGACTGCCACTGCACATTCGACCACCGCGGCAGGCATTGGCCGCGTCGCCCGGGTCATCGGTCCGGTCGTGGACGTCGAGTTCGCAGCTGATCAGATTCCCGAGATCGGCAACGCCCTGCTCGTCGAGACCGAGGTCATGGGTGAGAAGCGAACCATGACAATGGAAACGGCCCTCCACGTCGGAGATAACCTGATCCGGGCCATCGCTCTGAAACCCACTGACGGTATGCGTCGTGGGGCAGAGGTCCGCGACACGGGAGCTCCGATTTCGGTGCCGGTGGGCGACATCACCAAAGGGCACGTGTGGAACGTGACCGGTGATGTGCTGAACGTCGATCCAGCATCGATTCAGATCACGGAACGCTGGCCGATTCACCGCCCGGCCCCCGAGTTCGATGCGCTGGAACCCCGTACCGAGATGCTGGAGACCGGCATCAAGGTCCTTGACCTGCTCACCCCGTACGTCAAGGGCGGCAAGATTGGCCTGTTTGGTGGCGCGGGTGTCGGTAAGACCGTGCTCATTCAGGAGATGATTTACCGCATCGCCCACAACTTCGGCGGCACCTCCGTATTCGCGGGTGTGGGGGAGCGGACCCGTGAGGGCAATGACCTCATCAATGAGATGGAAGAGGCCGGCGTCCTGAAGGACACGGCCCTGGTGTTCGGCCAGATGGACGAACCCCCGGGGACTCGGCTTCGTGTCGCCCTGACGGCACTGACAATGGCGGAGTATTTCCGTGATGTCCAGAACCAGGATGTGCTGTTGTTCATCGACAACATCTTCCGGTTCACCCAAGCCGGTTCCGAGGTCTCTACGCTGCTGGGCCGCATGCCTTCGGCCGTCGGGTACCAGCCGAACCTGGCCGACGAAATGGGGCAGCTCCAGGAACGGATCACCTCCACCAAGGGGCACTCCATCACCTCGATGCAGGCCATCTACGTGCCCGCCGACGACTACACCGACCCGGCCCCGGCGACGACCTTCGCCCATCTGGACGCGACGACGGAGCTGAGCCGCGAGATCGCGTCCCGCGGTCTGTATCCGGCAGTTGATCCGCTGACGTCCTCGTCGCGGATCCTCGATCCGCAGTACATCGGCCAGGAGCACTACGAGACTGCTGTGCGTGTCAAGCAGATCCTGCAGCGCAACAAGGAACTCCAGGACATCATCGCCATTCTCGGTATCGATGAGTTGTCCGAGGAGGACAAGATCACAGTGAACCGGGCACGGCGGATCCAGCAGTTCCTGAGCCAGAACACCTACATGGCGGAGAAGTTCACGAACATTCCTGGCTCCACTGTGCCGTTGGCGGACACCATCGAGGGGTTCTCAATGATCTGTCGCGGTGACGTCGATCACATTGCTGAGCAGGCTTTCTTCAATGTTGGTGGCATGGAGGACGTCTTCGCGAACTGGGACAAGATGCAGAAGGACCTGTGAGCGTGGAATATCAGCCGCTGAAGCTGGAGGTCGTCTCCGCGGACAAGATGGTGATGCAGTGTGATGTCGTCAACGTCATCGCGCGCACAAGCGAGGGCGACATCGGTATCTTGCCTGGGCATGAGCCACTCATGGCTGCTCTGGTTCCTTGTATGGTGGAGGTCATCGTCGTTGATGGCAGGACGGAGATCCTTGCCATCGACGGCGGGTTGCTGGCCGTTGCCCAAGGGCACATCCGAGTTCTCAGCCACGAGGTTAAACTTGCTGAGGAAATCCTTCTGGAAGAAGCTCGCGGGGAGGCGCACGAACTGCGTCACATCCGGAGCCAGGGCGGGGCAACCGACGATCAGATACATCGGCTGCACATTTTGAATGCTCAGATTCGGGCGGGTGAGAAGTACCAGGCCAGTCGCTGACAACCATTCCATGGTGGGCCGGGACATTTCGTGGTTTGTCTGCGAGTGTCCCGGCCCGGCTTCTATCGATGCAACGCTATGTTTTGTGCATGGGGCTGACAGTGATCGCAATAATCGTCGCGGTCACCTGCGTCTGTATCCTGCCTTTTTTGCTTCTTTATGCACGCCGCCGCTGGCTCACCCGCCAGGGCGGCCTTTTTGACTGTGCCCACAGGATGCGGGACGGGGAGCCCGGTGTTGGGTGGGTGTTGGGTTTTGCTCGCTATCGCGGGGACCGGCTCGACTGGTATCGCGCTTTCTCACTGGCGCTGCGACCGAGTCGTTCCTTCTCACGTGCCGGAACCAGCTGGCAGCGGCGTCGTGTTGCCACTGCTTTGGAGGAGGTCGTCCTGTTCGACAATTCGTGGATCGTCACGATCAAGGATCGTTTCAATGAGCACGAGCACAATTTGGCTATGGATCTGGAAAACGTGTTGGGGTTGATGGCTTGGCTGGAGTCGGCCCCTCCCGGAAGCCATTACCTTCCAGGTAGCGCCGACTCGCCTCTGTAAACGGGTGTTATTTCTTCGTGTGTCCGTGGCGCTTCTCGGGCGGCCTGCGATCCGTTCCCGGCATCCACAGCACGTCTCCTTCAGGGCCCGCAGCGGTCCGGCACATGTTGAACAACAGATCACTCAGCCGGTTCAGATAGGTGATGGCCAGCAGGTTGACCCCGCCCTCGCCACGTTCTGTCGAGGGCTTGGTTCCATGGACCTGAGCAGCCTGCCAGGCCACCCGTTCGGCACGTCGGCATACTGTGCGTGCGACGTGCAACTGGGCTACTGCCGGACTGCCGCCGGGCAGGATGAAGGAACGTAGGGAGGGAAGCTCGGCGCCGAGTTCGTCGCACCACTCCTCCAGGCGGTCGATGGAGGACTGTTCGATCCGTAGAGGTGGGTACTGGGGATCGGGATGTACAGGTGTGCTGAGATCAGCGCCGACATCGAAGAGCTCGTTACGAACCAAGGAGAGCATCTCCACTACGCGTTCCGGCAGTCCACCGTGGGCAACTGCCAGTGCCAGGTTTGAGTTGGTCTCGTCGACCGCCCCATATGCCTCGACTCGCGGATCAGTCTTTGGCACCTCGGCGTTGTCCGACAAACGAGTGTTTCCTGCGTCGCCGGTGCGGGTGTATATGCGTGTCAGGTTCACCATGGAGCAACTGTATCTACAATTGCTGAGGTGTCGTTCAAGGCCTTTGCTCCCCTGATCGCTTTCGCCCTTCTTCTCGCCGGGTGTGGCGACGCTAACCAGTCGAATCCGGCGAATGAGACTGGGCGAGCCGTCAGTTGTTCCTATCCGCCTGGGGGAGAACCCGCCAAACCTGTTGACCCGCCCAGCGGCGAGGACGTCCTGAATGCCGGAGAGACCAAGGCGACCCTTCACCTGACAGCGGGTGATGTGGAAATCACGATGGATCGCTCGGCTACGCCGTGCACCATCAATTCCTTCATGTCCTTGGCGCAACAGGGGTGGTTCAACGAAACCAGGTGCCACCGGCTCACTGATTACGGGATTTTCGTGCTCCAGTGTGGGGATCCGACGGGAACTGGCATGGGAGGGCCCGGATATACGGTCCCAGACGAATTGAGTCCTCGTACCACTGGGCTGGAGAAGGAGGGAGCCGTCGCCACATACCCCAAAGGAACCGTCGCGATGGCGAACACCGGAAAACCCAACACGGCTGGGTCACAGTTCTTCATCGTCTGGGAGGACAGCCAGCTCAGTCCAGATTATGCCGTTTTCGGCACTGTCGATGATGGCGGATTGGCTGTTGTGCAGGGAATTGCGGCGCAAGGAGTCGATGAATCCGATGGTGTGAGACCCATAGCGGAGGCTGCCATCAGCTCGGTGACGTTGAGCTGATGGGGGCGGGAGAAGCCAAGAACTCCGTGCAGATCGATGTGAATGCATCCGGTTCGTCAGCGTGAACCCAGTGGCCTGCCTGTTTGAGGGTTATGGTGACGACTCGGGGAAACAACTTGCGCATTGATTCAGCATGCTCGCGTAGGACATAGTGCGATTTCCCACCTGCCACCCACCAGACAGGGCCGTCATAGACCGCGTCCATTCTCGACCAGCCACCGATGATCCGGAGGGAATCGCCGAGAAGATCCAGGTTGGCCTTCCACGCCCAGTCGCTGCCCAGCCGACGCAGGTTTTGAAGTAGGAAACCGCGGACCTGTGGGTCGGGGATCGCTTCTGAGAGCCGTCGGCTGGCATCGGTGCGGCTCGCCAGACGTTCCAGATCGAGGTTGCGCATTGCAGCCACCAAAGGAGCGAACGCGGTGGGGCCATCGCTCGGTACGGGTGAGATGTCCACCACCAGAAGGCGTTCGACGAGATCGGGATATGTGAGGGCCAGCCTCATGGCGAGCTTTCCGCCCAGCGAATGTCCCACCAGGGCGACAGGAGCGTCGAAATTCTCCCGCAGCCAGTGGGCGATGTGCTCAGCTTGACCATCCAGGCTGAAGCCGACCGTCCAGGATGATGCCCCATGATTTGGAAGATCGAGCAGGTGACAGGTCGCGATCTCAGTCAAGGCGGTCGCGATCCGGGTGAAGTTCTTTCCCTGACCGAATAGGCCGTGCAGGAACACTACCTGCGCTGGGCCTGAACCCATGATGCTGTCGTGGATCATCGGTTTAGTCTCCAGCAGTGTGAATGCCAGTGCCGGCGCTGCTCTGTCCCGGAGCTGAAACCAACATCGGGTTCTTCAGGCCAAGCGACCACATGGGCCATTCCTACAGGGATCGGATTGTCGCACCCTGGACAGGTGTATGGCTTCATCGCACGATCCGTGGGAACTTCTCTGACGAGGAAGGCTCCTGCCGAGGTCATCCTCCTGGACACGTGGCGGGACGTATCGAGAGGACGTGGTGGTCGCAGGTGCTTTGAAGGACGTCGCGCCATCAGAAAAGCCGATCCTCGGGATTGTCCATTCCACGCAGCGCGTCATAGTCCAACAGCTGACACGTGATGCCTCGGTCAGCGGCGAGGGTGGCGGCCTGTGGCTTGATGTGTTGAGCGGCAAAGATTCCCTTCACAGGTGCCAACTGCGGGTCACGATTCATCAACTCGAGATAGCGGGTCAGTTGTTCCACACCATCAATCTCGCCTCGCCGCTTCACCTCCACGGCGACGTGGAATCCATCAGCGTCTCGCAACAACAGGTCGACCGGACCGATCGGGGTGTAAAATTCTCGTTTGACCACCTGCCAGCCATCCCCAAAAGTTGCGGGGTGCTCAGCGAGCAGGGCCTGCAGGTGCGCTTCGACCCCGTCCTTCTGGAGCCCCGGGTCAACACCAAAACTGTGATCCACGTCAAGAAAGACTTCCCCCAGCGCGATTCGCAGGGTGTCGCCAGACGTGGAACGGACCAGCCACAGGGCGCTCGCACCAGCTTCCCGAGCCGCATCGTCGGGCTCTGTAATGGTGAGGGAACAGGGGGCGCTCATCCAGTTCAGGGGCTTGTATGCGCGATCATCTGCATGCACAGAGACGGAGCCATCGGCTTTGAGCATGATCAGTCGTTTGGCCATGGGAAGGTGGGCTGTCAATCGACCCGCGTAGTCGACCTGGCAGTGAGCAATGACGAGACGCACAGATAGATCCTAACGGGCGTCCAGATGCGGTCGGAGTACCTCGCGGTAGAGCAGCAGCAGGGCAGCCGTTGTCGGGATGGCGATCAGGGCGCCGATCACTCCCAGCAAGATGCCACCGATCAGCGCAGACAGCACGACAAGTGCACCGGGTACTTTCACCGTCCGTTTCATGACGGTTGGGTAGAGGATGTAGGCATCGAACTGCTGGTAGATCAGGAAGTAGATGATGGTGGCCACGCCTATTGTCGGGGACGTGGCGAAGCCGACCAGGGCCACAGCGAGCATGGCCAGCGAGGAACCCACCAGAGGGATGAAACAGAACAGGGCGACAATGAAAGACAACGCCAAGGAATAGGCGCCGAGCCCGATGATGTTCATGAATATGAAGCTGCATCCCGAGGCCACCGCGACGATCATGAACATTCCGGTGATGTATCCGGAGACCCCACGAAAGATCTCATCTGCCAAGTAGCGGGAGCGGGCACGTCGGCTGGCCGGAGCAAGCGTGTAGATAACCTCTTTGATCGCCGGTAGCGAAGCGAGGAAGTAGATGGTGAGCACCAGCGTCATGATCACGGAGAAAATGAGGTTGGCAACCAATACGCCTGCTCCCCAGATGCCGCCGAACAGGTTCTGCATCAACCCGCCCGAGGCGAGATAACGCTGGGCCGTTTCGAGCAGATTGTACTGGGCATCCCAACGTGCCACCTGCTCGTTCGTGGCTAGCATCGCTATCCAGTACGGCACCCTAAATGTCAGAGACTGCACTTGGTTCATCATCAATGGAACCAGTGCAGTGACTCCCAGAACGATGATTCCCAACAGGGTGGCGGTCACGAAGAACACCGCCATCGCGCGGGGTACCCGGCGTCGTGTGAAGAACTCGACTGCCGGGTTCAGTCCCAGTGCCAGGAACAGGGAGAGCACCACGAGGGTCAGAATGTTCTGCACTTGTGTGGCGGCGGCCATGAGGCCGATCGCCACGAGCACCCCGAATGCACCGAAAAAGCCTATGGAGAAAGGGGAGTGGTTCAGCAGTTTCGTCTCGTTCTGCACCATCACGGGAGGAACGGGCGAGACCGGTTCCTCGGGAATGGGTGCCAAAAGCTGCTCGGCTCCTTTGCGGGCGTTGCCGAACAAACCTCCGAGGAACCGCCGGAACCTGCCTAGAGATGCTCTGCCCCCGAGCGAGGTGGACATTTTTCTGCGTCCGGAATTCTCTACTGGGACAGTGGGCTCCGTCGCTGACTTGTCGGGCTGGGCTGCGGGGGAGACCGACTCCTCCGGAGTATTCCCCGTGTCGCCAGAGGCTGGAGGCTCGTCCGCAGCCCCGGGAACGAGGGCCGTCACTTCGCCTGCTTGCGTTCCCGTGGCTGCGGGGCCGTCACCTCGCCACCGCTGATGATTTCGGTGAGCTCCATGTCAGGTACAGCTTCCTCGGCCATGGCGCGCAGGTTCTGCATGGAAGCGACGATGGAGGTCCGGCGCGCCATCAGCGCCGCCACCTCACGTTCCAGCTGCTCCTTGCGCCAGGCGACCTGTTCCTCGAGTTGTTCCTGTTTCTGACGCACTTCCTCCCGCATGGCCGACAACGTAGCCTCGGCCTCGCGTGTGGCGGTGGTCCGGATCTGTTCAGCCTCCTCCACTGCGGACTCGCGGACCTTGATGGCTTCTGCTCGAGCTTCCTCGATCTGCTTGGTCGCGGCCTCAGAACGAGCCCTGGCCTCCGCGAGCTGGGCGCTGACGTTTTCCTCGGTTTTCCTGACCGCTTCAGCCTGCTTCGATAGAGCCGCGGCGGTGGACTTCTCCGTGGCCAAGCGCGCAGCAGTGGCGTCCCGCTCAGCCTCCTGACGCATTCGGGCCGCATCGATCCGGGCAGCCTCCAACTGCGCATTAATCCGCTGCGAGGTCTCCTCCAACAACGACTTCGACTGAGCTTCCGCATCAGCGCGAACCAGATTTGCGTCACGTCGTGCTGCCTCCAGCACTGCCTGTCCTGCTTCGGCCTGTTCCTGCCGGAGCTTGCGGAGGCTGGCGAGCCCGGACAAACGTACATCGTCTGCTTCCTGCTGGGCGGCTTCACGGGAAGCCGCCGCGGCCAGACGCGCTTCCTGCCTGAGCCGATCGGACTCGGCCTCCGCCAGGCGGACCAGTTCGGCTGCTTGAGCTTCAGCGGCTTCCAGCAGCCCGCGAGCATGAGCACCCAGTTTGGCGAAATCCGTTGTTCCGACCTGCGCTCGCACGAAGCTTGTCTCTCGGCGTTGCTCCCGCAACTGCACCTTCATCTCGAGTAGTCGTTGCTCGAGATCTTGGATGTAGGAATCCACCGCCTGTTTGTCATAGCCGAGCATGGCATGGGGGAATCCCCCGACGGCGCTGGCCTTGTCCTCGAAGAGGTTGAGGCCGGTCTCCTCCTCGATCTCAGTACGAACATCGGTCATTGTTGTCTCCTGGCTTGGCACGGTCGGTACCGAGCCTACCTCGGAGTAGGGATGAAAGCGCCGGTGGGCGCCATCGCGTCCACCGGCGCTTTCTCATGAACGACCTCAGTGAGAGGCGCCCTTGGCGGGTTCCACCAGCTCCAAGAGGACGCCACCGGCATCCTTCGGGTGAACGAAGTTGATGCGGGAATCAGCGGTTCCCCGTTTGGCCTCCGGGAAAAGCAGCCTGAGGCCGCGCTCACGCAGGACTGCGCTCACATGATCCAAGTCATGCACGCGATAGGCGAGCTGCTGAATGCCGGGGCCGCCGTTGCGATCCAGCCATTTGGCGATGGTCGACTTCTCGTTGAGGGGAGCCAGGAGCTGGATTTTGGCGTTCTCTTCTCCCTGGGTTCCGGTACCAATCATGGCCTCCGCAACACCCTGCTCCTCGTTGACCTCGCGGTGCAGCTCGCGCCACCCGAACACTTCGCTGTGGAACTTGATGGCCTCGTCGAGATCGGGAACGGCCAGGCCAACGTGATCGATGCAGATGAAAAGATCTTGGTTCTCCATGCTCGTCATTCTTCCACCTGGGTGATGAACTCGGGCGCTGGGGTCGGAGGTAAGGGGGATGTGGTGTCTCGGCGCGGCGTGAGCACTTCAATGCGGTCGAGGTGAGAGACTGTTGAGTTCAACAGCGGCGCGTCAGGTTCAAGCAGCACCTTGGATGATGCAGACTGGTAAACGCTCGTGTGAGTCCCTTCCCCCTTGAGACTTGGAGACATCATGGTTGGCTGGATCAAGAAGGCCCTGCTCGTGCTCGGCATCGCCTTCGTGGTCTACTACCTTTTCACTCGCCCAGAGGCGGCAGCGGAGGCCATCAGGACGTTCTTTGGCGCCTTTGAGTCGATCGTCCGGTTTTTCTCCCGCTTGGCCGGATAGCTGGTCGTGGGCTTGCTTGCTCGCCTCCTGGAGCCCGACATCCAGCGCCATTTGTTGCTCGAGGAGGACGAACGGGTGATCGATGAGGTGCGCAAGCACTGGGTGGTCTCCCTACCGTGGATAGGCGTGATGGCCCTGAGTATTCCCGCGTTCGTTCTCATGATCGTGGTACGCGGTTTCTTCTGGATCCCGATGCTTGTTGGGTTCTACCTGTTGGGCCTTGGGTTTTGGAAGGCCCATGTCGCACACATGGACCGATTTGTCATAACCAACATGCGGGTGTTCAGAATCCATGGTGTGTTCAACACGCACTTGGCGACGATGCCCATGACCCGGATCCTGGACATCTCCTTGGAGCAGCCGATGCTCGGGAAGATCTTCGACTACGGGCACCTGGTGTTTGAATCTGCGGCCCAGGCGCAGGGGCTGCGGGACATTCGCTACGTCGCTCACCCAGCAGAAAGGGATCTGACCATCCAGCGGGTGATTCAGCGCTCTGGTCTCCGTAAGAAGATGGTCATGGAGGACGAGGACGAGGCCGACGGGGTGTGACCCGCCGGCCTCACAGGAGAATGGCTCAGCCTCGGAGGGCGGCGTCGACCACTTCGCGGGCCTCCGCTTGGATCTGGGCCAAGTGGTCCGCGTCGCGCAGTGACTCGGCGTAGATCTTGTATTTGTCCTCGGTCCCGGAGGGGCGGGCAGCGAACCAGCCGGAATCGGTGGTCACCTTGATACCCCCGATGGGTGCCTCGTTACCAGGAGCATTGGTCAGAACCGCGGTGATGGGCTGCCCTGCCAGCTCATGAGCCCTGACATCGTCGGGGGAGAGGGCAGCGAGCCGGGCCTTCTGTTCGCGGCTGGCTTCTGCATCGACGCGGGCGTAGTAGGAGGTGCCGAAGGCTGATTCCATGTCGGCATAATGTTGGCTGGGCGAGCGTCCCGTCACGGCCAGGATCTCGCTGGCGAGCAGAGCCAGGAGGATACCGTCCTTGTCGGTGGTCCAGGTACGGCCCTCGACATCGAGGAAGCTTGCACCTGCTGACTCCTCACCGCCGAAGCCGAGCGAGCCGTTGGTCAGCCCGGGGACGAACCATTTGAAACCGACAGGCACCTCAACCAGTTTGCGCCCGAGTCTCGCCGCGACTTTGTCGATGATGGAGGAGGACACCAGGGTCTTGCCGACCCCCGTCGTTGCGGCCCAGCCGGGACGGTGGGAGAACAGGTAGTCGATCGCGACTGCGAGGAAGGCGTTGGGGTTCATCAACCCGGAGTCCGGGGTGACGATCCCGTGACGGTCCGAGTCTGCGTCGTTGCCCGTGGCGATGTCGTAGCGGTCGCGATTGGCCACCAAGGAGGCCATCGAGTTCGGTGACGAGCAGTCCATGCGGATCTTGCCGTCGGTGTCCAGGGTCATGAACCTCCAGGTGGGGTCCACCGCAGGGTTCACCACGGTCAGGTCGAGGGAGCTGTGCTCGGCCAGATACTCCCAGTATTGAACAGAGGCCCCACCAAGCGGGTCCGCTCCGATGCGGACGCCTGCCGCCGCGATGGCATCGAGATCCAGGGCGGTTGCAAGCTCGGTGCAGTAAGGGGAGCGGTAGTCGAAGCGGGTTACCCCAGAAGCAGCCTGTTCGTAGGGCTTCCGGCGAATCTCCGCGGGGGAGGCCATCAGGGCGTTGGCGCGGTCGGCGATCCACTTCGTGGCATCGGTGTCGGCCGGGCCACCCGTCGGGGGGTTGTACTTGAACCCGCCGTCGCGCGGTGGATTGTGGGAAGGGGTCACGACGATGCCGTCAGCGACCTGCTTCGGGTGCTCACGGTTGTAACGAATGATGGCGCGGGAGACTGCGGGGGTCGGGGTGTACTCGTCTTCTCGTTCCGCGAAGACAGCGACTCCATTGGCCACCAGCACCTCGATGGCGGTGCGCCAGGCCGGGAGGGACAACGCATGGGTATCCTTACCGATGAACAAGGGGCCGCTCACTCCCTGCACTGCCCGATACTCCACGATCGCTTGTGTCGTGGCGGCGATGTGGAGATCGTTGAAAGCGGTATCGAGGCTGGAGCCGCGATGTCCAGAGGTGCCGAAAACGACCTTCTGATCGGGGTTGCTGGGGTCGGGGGTCAGGTCATAGTAGGCCGCAAGGACGGCGTTGACGTCGATGAGATCGGATTCTAGGGCCACCAGGCCAGCTCGCTCATGTGCCATGCACCCATCTTTCCACTTCCGGTTGTAGGAATTGATCTCGCCCGCAAAGATTGATGACATGACGAATCCGAACTTCACGCGCCCCGGTGCCGTAGATCTGTCCTCCCTCGCCGCAGCACAGTCCGCCAGCGGTGCCACCGGAGGGAACAGTTATGTGACCGACATCACCGAGCCGGGTTTCCAGGAGCTGGTTGGTCGTTCTATGCAGCACCCCGTGATCGTGGAGTTCTACTCACCCCGTGATACAGCCGGAGCCACGGTCTCCAGCGACCTGGCGGAGCTCGTCAACGCCGCGGAGGGACGTTTTCTCCTGGCCCGAGTCAATGTTGATACCGAGCCGCGTCTTACCCAGGCGCTTGGAGTGACCGCTGTGCCAATGGTCGTGGCGATCATTGGGGGGCAGGTGGCGCCGCTCTTCCAAGGAACCCGTGACCGTGCAGACATCTCGGCCGTTCTCGACCAGGTGGCCCAGCTTGCCATCGCCAATGGCATGACGGGTCGTGCCCAAGCGACGGGATCGACCGCTCCGGAGAAAACAGCGGAACCAACGACGGATCCGCGATTCGAGAAGGCTGACGCTGCTTTGGCCGCCGGTAATTTCGCTCAGGCCGTCGCTGAATTCGATGCTCTTCTCGCTGCCACCCCCGGGGATCCCGAGGCAACCGCGGGTCGTGCCCAGGCGGCGCTCCTGGAGCGTTCCGCATCTTTTGACGGTGCAGCCATCGTGAAGTCTGCTGCCGAACGCCCGGACGATGTCGCGGCTCAGCTGGACGCCGCCGATCTGGAGATGATCCAAGGGGAGTACGGATCCGCCTTCGACCGCCTTCTGGGGCTGGCTGCTGAGGTGACTCCGGACGAACGGGAGACGATTCGGGTCCGGCTGTTGGAGCTCTTCGAGGTTGCCGGACGGACCTCCTCGGATGTGCTGAAGGCCCGTCGTCGCCTGACGACCGTGCTGTTCTGAGCCCCCTTCGCGCCCTTGGGAGTGGCGATTTGGAAAATGCCATTGCCGTCCTCCGGCCAGCGAGACCCCTAGTAAAACCGCATTTGGTGACGGCTGTGGATAAGCCTCGCAGCTCGTGTGGAACAAAATTCTGCCACTGGACGACCGAGCCAAAACTGTCTCCTGTGGAATGCGGATCGCATAATAAGAAGCCCGGATTCCGGGGCTCATTCACGCATCCTGCGACGATGGCTTTCCTGTTGACGAGTATTCAGGCGCCCACATGCCTGGTCGATGATCAGAAATACACGGCTACAGGACCCCGTGGCCCCGGGATGATTGTGACGGATGTCTCGAAGATGTCCGTCAGAATCTCTTCGCGAAAGAGTTCTTCAGGGCTTCCGGAAGCCGCCACCTGCCCGTTCTTCATGGCGATGATCGTGTCGGCGTAGGTGGCGGCGAAGTTGATGTCGTGCAGCACGATCACGATCGTGCGTCCCAGTTCCTTCGCTGCCCGGCGCAGGTGCTGCATCATCTGCACGGAATGGGCCATGTCCAAGTTGTTCAAGGGCTCATCCAGCAGCACATATGTGGTGTCCTGGGCCAGCACCATGGCCACGTAGGCGCGTTGCCGCTGACCCCCCGAGAGCTCATCGATGAAACGGTCTGCGATCTCCTCCAGACGCAGGAAGGAGATGGCCTGCTCGATGATCTCAATGTCCTCGACGCTCAGGCGTCCCCGCGAGTGGGGAAAACGACCGAAACCAACCAGCTGGCGAACCGTCAGCCGGGTCACGAAATGGTTCTCCTGACGAAGCACGGACAGCACCTTGGCGAGGTCCTTGGACTTGGCCGTCGCCACGTTCATGCCTGCCACCTCGATGGCTCCGGCGTCCATTCCCAGCAGGCGCCCGATCATGGTCAGCAGCGTGGATTTGCCGGCCCCGTTGGGACCCACCAGGGCGGTGATGCCGCTCTCGGGGATTTCGAGTTCCAAGGGACCGATGGTCGTCGTGGAGTTGTATGTCTTCAGGGCCGCGTCTACGAGGATCACAGTCGTCCCTTTCGCAGGAGATGGATGAGGAAGAAGGTGCCACCCACCGCCTCGATGATGATGCCCACGGAGCCGGTGGCATAGAAGATATGCCGCAGGGTGAAATAGGCGCCACCGAGGATCACCACACCGACCAGCCACGCCATCGGGAGGACGAACCGGTGCTCGTGGGTGTCGGACAGCTGATGGGCGGTCATCGCCACCAGGAAACCGAGGAACGACATGGGGCCGACCAGCGAGGTGCTGACGGCCATCAACACCGCCGTCAACATCAGGATCACCAGCGAATTGCGGCGGTGATCCACGCCCAGGCCGATGGCTGTGTCGCGTCCCAGCCCCAGCACGTCGAGGGTCCGTGACATCGCCAGCAGCAATCCACCAGCGACCAGGGCCAGGGGAATCGCGACCCACAGCTGGGACACGTCGGCATTTGAGATGTTGCCGATGAGCCTGGCGCTCAGGATGTCGAACGCCGACGGGTTCAGGAGGTTCTGCATGTAGGTGGACAGGGCACCGAGTCCCGTCCCGATGACGATGCCTAGCAGAAGCGTCTGATGGATGTTGGCGCGCTCGTTTCGAAGCATCCAGCCGTAGAGCAGCGCCGCCAGGGCTACCATGAGCCCAACCTGCATGAGGTACTGTCCTGTGCTGTCCATGCTGGTCAGCCCCGTGATGCCGAAGAAGAACACGATGCTGGTCTGGAGCAGGCGGTACAGCGACTCGAAACCCATGATCGAGGGTGTGATGATCCGGTTGTTGGTGATGGTCTGGAAGGCGACCGTCGCCAGTGCCTGACACCAGGCGACCACCAGGATCACGGCCACGGATGCGGCTCGCACCTGGGCGATCCGCCAGAAACCGGGCGAGCCCACGGGCATGGGATTGCCCCAGGCGAGGATGCCGTAGCAGACGGCCGGGGCCAGGAGGACCAGGACCGCGAGGATCATCCAGTAGCGCCCCGCTGCCCGGGAATCCGCGAAGGCGCCGTGGCCTACACGTGTCATCGTCTCAGGCATTTCTCCGCCTCCTCAACAGGAGGAAGGCGAACACGAACGCCCCGACCACCGACAGGATGGTGCCGACGGGAATCTCGAAGGGCATGATCACGAGTCGCCCCACGATGTCGCAGGCCGTGATCATCGCGGCCCCGGTCAGGCAGACCCACGGCAGGTTGGAACGCAGATTGTCGCCCCGCAGCAGGGAGACGATGTTCGGGACGACCAATCCCAGGAAGGGAAGGTTGCCGATCACCACGGTGATGATGCCAGTGACCGCCGCGATCATTCCGGTGCCGAGCAGCACGACCTTCCGGTGATCGAGCCCGACATTTGTCGCGACGTCCTTTCCGAGACCAGCGATCGTGAACTGGTCCGCCACCAGGAAGACCCCGATGACCACGATCACCACGGCCCACACCGGTTCGTACTGTCCCTGGATCGCTGCGGAGAACGAGCCCTGGAACCATATTCCCAGCGTCTGGAGCATGCTGGTGGCCTGCGCCAGGTAGGAAGATACGGCGCCGACCACCGCGCCCAGCATGATGCCGACGATCGGGACGATCATCGCGGAACGCAACTGGATGCGCCTCAGAACCAGGAAGAACACCATCGTGCCCCCGAAGGCGGCGGCGATGGCGGCCACCATCTTCACCATCAAAGGTGCCTCCGGGTAGAGGATCAGTACGCAGAGCAGTCCAAGACCCGCCCACTCGGTGGTTCCGGTGGTGGTGGGTTCGACGAAACGGTTCTGGGAGATCTGCTGCATCACCAGGCCCGATATGGCCATGGCGGAGCCTGCCAGCAGCAGGGAAACGGTGCGGGGAATGCGGGTCAGGGCGAAGATGTAGGCGCCGTCCGGGGAACCGAACACGTCATAGACCCCGACCAGCAGGGACAGCACGGTCAGCGCCAGGAGCCCAAGAAGACCCAGCAGCAGGGGAGCGGTGAACAGTCGTTGCCGGAATGTGACACCGCCGGGGACTCGGCTGCTGGTTTCGTCCCCGGCGGTTTTCGGCTCGGTCACGCAGACTTCTCCATGGCGTCGGCCATGTCGTTGAAGAATGTGGTGTAGGTCTGGATGCCCTCATTGAGGTAGGTGTCGGCGGGCATGTAGACGATCTGTTTCTTGGTGACTGCCGTCACGTTCTGTAGGGGAGCTGAACCCGCGATCACCTCGGAGGCCGGGGTGACGGTTTCCCCCTCGGCGGTGATGGCGCCGTCGCGGTCCATCGCGAGGATCCAGTCCGGGTTGGACTGGGCGATGGCCTCGACGGAGATCTCGTCGCCCTGGTGGTCGCTGCTGCCCTGGCTCTCCAGGGCGGGGGTGAGACCGAGGATCTCGAAGATGGGCCCGAGCGTGCGCCCGGAACCGGGAGCCGCGTAGTTGACCTTGCCCTTCGAGACGATGACGGCCATCACCTTGGAACCCGGCTTGTACGCGGCCTTCACCCGGGCGATCGAGGCGTCGAAATCGCTCACCAGCTTGGCGGCCTCGTCCTTCTTGCCGAAGATCTCCCCGGCCACGGTGACCTGGCGTTTCAACTCCTCGTCGAACTTGTATTTGAGCTTCCCGTTTTCGTCCTTCTCGTCGCGGATGTCGATGTCCACGAGGGCGGCTTCGGGGGTCAGCTGCTTGAACTGGTCGTATTTGTCCTTGAAACGCTGCCCGTTGATGATCAGGTCGGGCTGGACCCCGACTGCGGCCTCCATGTTGGGTTCCCGGTGGTCCCCGAGATTCACGATGGAACTGTCGGTCTTGTACGGGGATCCCTTCGCGATGATCTCCTGCGGGGCGGCAGAAAGCTTCACCCCCCACTCCTGGAGGGGTTGGAACAGGCGGTTGTCGGTGACGATGACACTCTTGGCGGGCACCGGAACGGTCACGGAGCCACGGTTGTCCTGGATGGTCACGGTGGTCGCCCCGGCGGACTGCGAGGCGTTGGCAGGGTCGCTCGGCTGCGAGTTCGCGCCGCCACAAGCGGTGAGGCCGATGCTCACGCTCACGAGGGCGACCAAGGCGGGTAGCAGACGGGTCTTCGAGATACTCACGCTTCTCCTATGCGGTTGCCGGATGCGGGTAAGGTAAGTCAACCCTATCTTTTGCGAAAAGGTAAGGGGTGGTGTGTCGGCCGCCCGATCAGGGAATCCGCATTCCGTTCTCCGTGGCACCCCGGTAACCGTCGAGAAGCAGGTTGATTCTCCGGGCTGACAACTCGCTGACCCTGTCCGGGAGCTCCTCGCGTGGGACCCAATGGATTGCCCTGAGCTCACGATCACAGGGCGCGAGGGAACGGGCGATTGTATTGGGCAGGATGCCGCCGTCGTAGATGAACTCGATGGCGTCGCTCCAGCCGAGGTGGGATGGCATCCAGTCGGTGATGGCGGGTTCCCCGAGGTCGATGTCGAGGCCGATTTCTTCGAGCAGTTCGCGGCGTCCTCCTGCGCGGGGCGACTCATTCGGATCTACCACCCCGCCGGGAAGTTCCCAATCCTCCTTGTAGGTCGTTTCTGTCAGCAATACCCGACCGGCCTCGTCTCGGAAAACGACGTGGGCGATGACGCGTTTCGTCGGCAGCACCGAGTTCATCACCCCTGAGAAACCGTGCGGACCGTAGACCGGATCCACGGCCAGCCGGGCGTAGACCAGCACGTCCACCAAGTGCCCCGACGGGGTGAGCAAAGCTGAACGCAATCTGCCCTCCCGCCGAAAACCGCAACGGTGCAGTGCAACCATGGCGACCCGGTCCGTGGCTGGGATGTCGCACTGCAACCGACGAAGGTTGTGGGCCAAGATGGCATCGTCGGCGGCGAGGGAAACCGCTCGCTCGAGGGTCGAGGCGTCCACCACCTGCTCCTCCCAACGGAGCTGGCCGATACCGTCAACGATGTCCACCTGGACCTTGAAGTCGCTCACCTGGTTTTGCTGCGCAGCCAGATCGACCCTAGCGGGGGAATGGTCACCTCGGCGCTGGCCGGGAAGTGCCCCCACGGTTCATCGTGTGCTGTCACCACGCCCAGGTTGCCGAACTGGCCAGAGCCATCGTAGGTCTCTGAATCAGTGTTCAGAATCTCCTCCCACTCACCGTCTCCGGGCAATCCGACGAGGTAATCGCGCAGCGGTTCCGGGGAGAAATTGGTGAAGCAGGCCACGTGGTTTCCCTGGGAGTCGTTGCGTACCCAGCTCAGTGTGTTGTGTCCCTTGTCGTCGGCGTTGATCCAGGTGAAACCCTCCGGGGCGTTGTCTAGCTCGAACAGCGGGGGATTGTCACGGTAAATCATGTTGAGGTCGCGGAACAGCCGTTGTAGCCCTCCATGACCCCAGAGTTCCGTGACCCACCACTCCAGGCTGGTGGCTTCGTTGAACTCTGGGCGCTGGGCGAATTCGGAACCCATGAAGATCAGCTGTTTGCCGGGGAAACTCCACATGAACGAGTAGAAGGCACGAAGTGTGGCGAATTTGCGCCAGTCGTCCTGAGGGACCTTGTTGATCATCGACCCCTTGCCGTGTACGACTTCGTCGTGGCTGATCGGCAGGATGAAGTTCTCCGAGTACTGGTAGACCATCGCAAACGTCAACAAATTGTGTTCGTACTGGCGGTAGACCGGGTCCAGTGCCAGATAACGCAGGGTGTCATTCATCCAGCCCATGTTCCACTTGAAACCGAAACCGAGCCCATCCTTGTCGACGGGTTTGGTGACTCCAGGGAAACTCGTAGATTCCTCGGCGATCATCATTGTTCCGGGATGGCGCTCGTACATGTGTCGGTTGACGTAGCGCAGGAAGTCGATGGCCTCCAGGTTTTCGCGGCCCCCGTACTTGTTTGGTACCCACTGGCCTTCGGCGCGTGAATAGTCGAGGTACAGCATGGAGGCCACCGCATCGACACGCAGTCCGTCAATGTGGAACTCGGACAGCCAGTACAAGGCGTTGGAGACCAGGAAACTCTTCACCTCGTTACGGCCATAGTTGAAGATGTAGGTTCCCCAGTCCATGTGTTCGCCCTGGCGAGGGTCGGCATGCTCGTACAGCGCAGTGCCATCGAAACGACCCAGCGCCCAGTCATCCTTGGGGAAGTGTCCCGGCACCCAGTCGAGGATCACTCCGATCCCGGCCTGGTGGAGCTTGTCGATTAGGAACCGCAGGTCGTCGGGTTTACCGAAACGACTCGTGGGTGAGTAGTAGCCAGTCACCTGGTAGCCCCAGCTCGGCTCGAACGGGTGCTCCGCCACAGGCATGAACTCGACATGGGTGTAGCCCTGCCACTTGACGTAGGAGACGAGTTCCTCCGCCAGGTCCAGGTAACTCTTGCCGCGCCGCCACCCACCGAGGTGCACCTCGTAGATGCTCATCGGCTCCTTGTGGGGCTGCGATTTTTCACGCTTCGCGATCCATTCGTCATCGGACCAGACGTATTTCGACTCGTAGACGATCGATGCGTTGGCCGGGGCCTGCTCCGAGAAACGGGCCAGTGGATCCACCTTCTCCCGCCAGACACCGTCGGGACCCTGGACGCGGAACTTGTAGAGGGTTCCTTCTGTGAGGCCCTCGATGAAGGTTCCCCACACACCGGATCCGGGAATCAGCTGCATCGGGTCACCGGTCCACCAGTTGAAGTCACCGATCACCTGCACCGCACGTGCATTGGGGGCCCACACAGCGAACCTGACCCCTTCAACAGGACCTCTCTCATCATCCTCGATTGTGCACTGAAAGGCGCCGAGACGCTTCCAGATTTCGGTATCACCGCCGTTGTGGAATCCTTCCAGGTCCCAACCGGTCAGCCCGCCAAACGGATCATGCGCCATTGTCAGCTCCTCAAGACTCGATGCCTGCCAGATAATCTACCGGGATATGGGTGAAAGTGGGACGGTTCCGGGTTTCATAGACCACCTCGTAGATAGCTTTGTCCACCTCGTAGGCGAGCAGGACATCCACCGGGATTTCGGCGGAAGCACTGTAGCCATCCAGGAAGGCCGCCCGGGCCTCATCCCGCCAGCCTTCGGGGGCGTCCCCGCTGGCTGCGGCGTAGTCGAAGGAGCGCAACATACCGGCCACGTCCCGCAGTGGGGAATCGGGCTCGCGCCTCTCCTGCAATGATTTGATGGGTTCTCCCTCGAAATCGACGTAGCGCCAGCCATTTCGGGTTGACAGAGCCTGGCCGAGATGGCAGTCCCCATGGATGCGTTGGGTCGGCAACTCGAGTTCCTCGATGGTGCGATAGGTGCGCAGTGCAGAGCTGCGGAATCTCTCGAGTAGCGGAACTTCGAGGACAGCAGCTTCCAGTCGTGCTCGAAACTGAGCCGCCAGCTTCTGCCCGAGCAATCTCCCGGTGGGGAAACGGCTGGCCAACAGGCCGTGTACCAAGGTCAGCTGGCGGCCCAGGTCCCGAGCCTGTCCGTCAAAGCTGGTTCTGGTTTCGGCAGCCCGGCAGGCCTCGACGAACCCGTCATGTGGGTCGGGCAGCGCCTCCAGGAACACCCCGAGGTGTGCCCCCTGCCACTCCCACCAACCGAAGAGTTCTGCCACCGCCCCTGAGCCGGACAAGGCCTGGTGCATCTCGACATCGGTGTTTGGTCCGTTCTCGATGCGACGAAAGATCTTCCCGACGATCAGGTCACCGAAGAACATAGAGGTGTTCGACTGTTCCCCACGGTAGCGGTGGCCCGGAAGTCCGGATGGAACCTCCCGGGATGCGATGAAACCCGGTGCTCCAGAGGCTAGGCAGTCGAGCAGGGCGGTCATCGCGGCAGGCTCGTCTGCGACCTCCGCAACGTCGAAGTTGGTGCCTTCCAGGTTGACTTGCGCCAAAGGCCTCGTCGGGCAGTCCCCGGCAGTGTGAAAAGCCAGCGGCACGTGGTATTTTTCCGTTCCTCCCGCTGGGTATTCCACTTCCAGCAGAGCGCTTCGCAGCCCGGGGCCGTCATTCCCGGGTGGCCGAAACCAGTCGGTCAGTTCGACCTGGCGCGGGACTCCGCCACGGGAGCGCCCGGAGAACCACCGGGCGTCCTGTGCCAAGGCCCAGAGCGCCTGGAGCAGTGAATCGTGGTTACCAGCCATGGCTCAATGCGAGGTGACGTGGAAAATGTGAGCAGGCTTGCTTGGATACAGACGAACCCAGTTTCTCTCGCTCCAGTTGTAGGTTTCGCCCGACAACTCATCACGAACTTCTACTGTGGAACCCGGAGGAAGCCCCAACGCCGAAAGATTCAGGTAGACATCGGATTCCACGGTGTTGTCCGGATCCAGTGAACAGACAACCAGCACGACGTCTTCTCTATCGTGCTTCGAATAGGCCATCACCGAGTCGTGTGGGGCATGGTGGAAATGGATATCACGCAGCTGTTGCAGGGCTGGATGTTTCTCGCGGATTCCGTTCAGGCTCCCCAGGAGCATGTTTAGATTCGGTTCTGCGGCGAAGTCGCGCGGACGGTACTCATATTTCTCTGAGTTCAGGTATTCTTCCCGCCCTTGGACTAGAGCAGTGTGCTCGAACAGTTCGAATCCTGAATAGACTCCCCAGGACGGGGAAAGAGTGGCTGCCAGAATCGCGCGGATTGCGAAAATTGCGGGATTTCCGGACTGTAGATGGAAGGGGAGGATGTCCGGGGTGTTCACGAAGAAATTGGGTCGGTAGTAAGAAGCCATGTCCCGGCTCAGCTCCGTCAGGTACTCCGTGAGTTCCCACTTCGCCACACGCCACGTGAAGTAGGTGTATGACTGCTGGAAACCGACCTTCCCGAGGGCGGCCATCATCTGTGGTTTAGTGAACGCCTCTGCCAGGAAGATGACCTCCGGGTTGGTTTCGTGAACCCGCTCCAACAGCCAGTCCCAGAATTCCACGGGTTTGGTGTGGGGATTGTCGACCCGGAAGATGGTCACGCCGCGGTCGATCCACAGCCGAACAATCCTCAGTACTTCCTGATAAATGCCCTCGGGATCGTTGTCGAAGTTCAGGGGGTAGATGTCCTGGTATTTCTTGGGCGGGTTCTCCGCATAGGCAATGGTTCCGTCCAAGCGAGTCGTGAACCACTCAGGATGCTCCTGTACCCACGGGTGGTCGGGAGAGGCTTGGAGGGCGAGGTCGAGGGCCAGCTCCAGCCCGAGCGACTTTGCTTTCGCGACAAACCGCTCGAAGGATTCGAGATCGCCCAGGTCCGGGTGGATGGCGTCATGCCCGCCCTCGGCCGATCCAATGGCCCACGGGGAGCCCGGGTCCTCGGGGGTCGGGTCGAGGCTGTTGTTCTTCCCCTTCCGGAAGGATGAGCCGATGGGATGGATTGGGGGCAGATAGACCACGTGGAAACCCATCGCCGCGATCGCTTCGAGACGCGAGTGCGAGGAATCGAAACCACCCGAGATCCAGTGGCCCTCCTCATCACGCATGGCTCCCTGGGAACGCGGGAAGAACTCGTACCACGACGAGTAGAGGGCGCGGCGACGTTCGACGCGGATCGGGTATTCCTGGGTGGCGGAGATAGCCTCCCGGGGGCCGAACCGTGCCATGGCGCGATCAATGGGCCGCGATTTGATCAGATCCTCGATCTCGCTGACGGGGGTGTTGGGGTTCAATGCCTCCGCGGCGGCGCGCAGCAGATGGGAGGCCGGCATCACGCGCGACTGTTCGGCGGTCTCGGCCGCCTCCTTGAAGAGCTCCCGGCCCTCCAAGCAGAGCAGTTCGACATCCATGCCGAGTGGCAGCTTTGCCAACGCGTTGTGACGCCAGGTGCCCCAGGGATCGGACCAGCCCTCGATGCGGAAGGTCCAGTCTCCCTCCGTTGCCATGCGGACATGTGCCTGCCAGATGTCGAGTCCCTTGGGTTCGACCTGGGTCATGTCGATCCGGCGTTGGGTGCCGTGCGGCGCCGTGAGGATCACCGACGCGTTCACGGCATCATGGCCTTCGCGGAAAACGTTCGCGCTGATCAGGATTCGTTCATGGGCCACGGCTTTTGCCGGGTAGGCGCCGTCGGCTATCACGGGGGAAACCCCCGTTACCGGGATGCGGCCGAAACCGCCCTCGGTGCGTCGCAGGTGTGCTCGGGCTGGTGTGGGGTGGTTCACAGGGACCAGCCTAGCTTCCTCAGGGTTTCGTGTGCCGGGGTGAGGCAATGTAATTTATCCTCGTGCGTGCATTCCGACGATTCACCGTTCATCCTGTGCTGCCCGAACGTATCGCAAAGCTTGATGCGCTGGCGAAGAACCTTCGCTGGTCGTGGCATCAGGAAACCCGAGACCTTTTCCGGGCAATTGACCCAAGACTCTGGGAGGAAGTGGGCGAGGACCCCGTCAAACTGCTGTCCGCGGTTCGTCCCGAACGGGTCCAGCAGCTCGCGGCTGACCAGGTCTTCGCTCGCAATGTGGGACTCCTCCACGACGATTTGGTCACCTACCTCTCCGATGACCTGTGGTTCCAACGCTACGCTGCCGAGAACGAGGGAGCGCCGGCGGGAATCGGTTATTTCTCCGCCGAGTTCGGCGTCAGCCAGGTTCTTCCCCAGTATTCGGGGGGCCTGGGGATCCTGGCCGGCGACCACTTGAAGGCGGCCTCCGACCTCGGTCTGCCCCTCATCGGAGTCGGTCTTCTCTACAGGTTCGGGTACTTCCGGCAGTGGCTGAACGCTTCCGGCTGGCAGCAGGAGCGCTACCCGGTGTTGCCCTCCAACGAAATGCCCGTGGCCCGCCTGCTGGACTCCGCCGGGAACCCGCAGGAAATCAGTGTCGAGGTCTTTGGCAGGGAGGTTTACGCCTCCATTTGGGTGGCCTCGGTCGGCCGTATTCCGCTGCTGATGCTCGACACCGATCGCGACGACAACGACCCCGAGGCCCGCAACATCACCGACCGGCTCTACGGCGGTGGCACTGAGCATCGTCTTGCGCAGGAGGTCGTCCTCGGTATCGGTGGTGTCCGGGCACTGCGCCGCTACTGCGAGATCACCGGTCATCCTCGGCCCGACGTCTACCACTGCAATGAGGGTCATGCAGGGTTCCTCGGTTTCGAACGCATTCGGGAGTACCTGGCCGACGGGCGCGACCTGCCCACCGCCATCGAGTTGACCCGCGCAGGAACCGTTTTCACCACCCACACCCCCGTGCCGGCGGGAATCGATCGGTTCGACAAGAGCCTCGTCGAGCATCAGTTCGCGAACTTCGATCCCGGGTTGCCGCTGGAGGACATCATGTCCTTCGGGACCGAGACCTATCCCGGCGGCGACCCGTCGCGCTACAACATGGCTGTGCTTGGGCTGAGGCTCGGTCAGCGGGCCAACGGCGTCTCAAAACTTCACGGCGAGGTTTCACGGGAGATGTTCAACGGTCTGTGGCCGGATTTCGACGACACCGAGGTGCCCATCGGCTCCGTCACCAACGGCGTCCACCACCGCACCTGGATTCATCCGGAGCTCCTGGAGATCCTGAAGGCCCACACCGATGATGCCAGCACGGTCGTCGATGGCTACGACTGGGCCGCCATCCAGGAGGTGGATGACGATACCCTCTGGGGTCTGAAACGGCAGTTGCGCTCTTCCATGATCCAGATGGCACGTAAGCGTTTGGCGGAGTCCTGCAAGGCCAGGGGCATCCCCGCCGACTGGACTTCTGAGGCGCTGAACCCGCGGGTCCTGACCCTCGGTTTTGCGCGCCGCGGTGCCTCCTACAAGCGTCTGACACTGATGTTGTCGGACCCGGAGCGTCTGAAGGCTCTTCTCAACCATCCCACCACTCCCATCCAGATCGTGATCGCGGGCAAGGCTCACCCCGCTGACAACATCGGCAAGTCGCTGATCCAGCAGATGGTGCAGTTCTCCGATCAGGACGACGTGCGCGGGAAACTGGTCTTCCTGCCCGACTACGACATGTCCTTGGCCCGTCCTCTGTACCCGGGCTGCGACGTGTGGGTCAACAACCCGCTGCGGCCCTACGAGGCCTGTGGCACATCCGGCATGAAGGCAGCCCTCAACGGCGCCGCGAATCTGTCCATCCGCGATGGCTGGTGGGATGAGCTGTACTCGCCGAGGTTCGGCTGGGAAATTCCCTCTGCGGAGGGAATCGCGGACCAGGCCGAACGTGATGCTGCAGAGGCCGAGTTCCTCTACTCAATCATCGAGAATGAGATCATCCCCCGCTTCTACACCCTTGATGCGAACGGCAACCCCGCCGAATGGCTGCAGATGATGCGCGATTGCATCTCCGAGCTCGGACCGGAGATCCTCGCCTCCCGCATGGTTCGTGACTACGTCACTGACTATTACACCCCGGCCGCGCAGTCCCTCGCCGCTCGGAAAGATGACGACGTCGCCGCCGACCTGGCGAAGTGGAAGGAACGGGTCCGCCGCGACTGGCACACCGCCCAGGTCGTCGGCCTCGACGTCGGTGTCATCGGGCAGCTCGAGACCGGAACGGTCCTGCGTCCGACCGTCGATGTCCGGCTCGGTGCCCTGAGGGCCGAGGACGTCGCGGTGCAGTTGATCTTCGGCGATGTCGACAACGAGGACAGGCTCCACGACATCCGCAAGTACCCGACGGTTCCCGTCGGGGAGGCCGACGGGGTGACCCGATTTGTTGCCGAGATCCCCACCCGCTACGCGGGACAGATCGGTTGCCTGGCCCGCATGGTGCCCTCGCATCCGCTGCTGGCCAGCGACTCCGAGATGGGGCTGTCCGCCGTCATCAGGTGAGCCGGGCCGTGCCGGTGAGGACCAGTTTATGCTCCACCGGCACGCCCCCCGGAATCGGAAAGCCTCCGCGGGAGAAAGAACCCGCGGGGGCTTTTCAGTGCCTGTTGCCCGGTGGTGTCCCGGGGCTCAGGGAATGAGCACCGGGGACATGCCCAGCAGTTCGGCCGCGGTGGTCGGCACGTCGCAGCGCATCAGCACCACGCAACGCCCCGGGACCCTCAGCACGGAACCGGGAGACAGTTCATCGGATAGCAGCTCATCGGTTCCCGCCGAGTGCCAAATGATCTTCAGCTGGGCGGCCCAGGGTAGGCCGGGAAGGATCACCTCGATGGGCTCGGCCCCCGAGTGGAACCACGTCAGGAAAGCATTCACGTCGTCGGAGACGTACATGCCCAACAGGCGGCGAGAACCGTCGTACCAGTCCTGCTCGGTCATCTGGGCGCCGTGGTCGTTGAACCAGGTGAGGTCCACGCGACCCAGGTTCTCTCCGTGACTGTTGAAGACGTCGGTGTGGTGCAGATAGTGGTCGGGGCGCAACAAGGGATGTTTCGCCCTCAATCGCAGAAGATCGACCAAGCGAGCCCGGACTCCCTGCCATCGGGCATCGGGGGTCCAGTCCACCCAGCTCAGCGGCGAATCCTGGCAGTAGGCGTTGTTGTTGCCCTTCTGAGTGCGCCCGAACTCATCGCCGGCGAGGATCATGGGGGTTCCGGCCGCGAGAACCTGGGTGGCGTGCATGTTAAGCACCTGCCGGGCTCTCAGATCGTTGATGGCCGGATCATCACTCTCGCCCTCGAAACCATGGTTCCAGGAACGGTTGTTGTCGCTGCCATCGCGATTGCCTTCGCCATTGGCGGAGTTGTGTTTCACGTCGTAGCTGACCAGGTCGCGCATCGTGAACCCGTCGTGGACGGTCACGAAATTGATCGAGGCCTGTGGAGGGCGACCGCTGTGCTGGAACACGTCCGAGGAGCCAGAAAGCCGAGTCGCGAGTTCCTGGACTCCGTGAACCGTGCTCTTCCAGTAGTCACGCACGTGATCGCGGAACCGGTCGTTCCATTCTGACCAGCCGGGGCCGAAACTGCCGAGCTGATAGCCGTAGGGACCGATGTCCCAGGGTTCGGCGATCAATTTCACATGAGAGAGAACAGGGTCGGAGTTGATCTGTTGCTTCAAGGGATGGTCATGGACGAAGTGGTGTTGGCTGTCACGGAACAGCGTGGTGGCAAGGTCGAAACGGAATCCGTCAACGCCCATGTGCTCCACCCAGTAACGGAGAGAATCGACGATCAACTGCCGAACCATGGGAGTGGAGGAGTTCACCGAGTTTCCGCAACCAGTCACGTCGTAGTCGTCCCGCAGGTCATCGGTGAGGCGATAGTAGCCCGCGTGGTCGATGCCGCGCATGGAGAGCGTCGGGCCCTCGTGCCCACACTCTGCGGTGTGGTTGTAGACGACGTCGAGGATCACCTCGATACCGGCATCGTGGAGGGCAGCCACCATGGCTTTGAATTCCGTCACCTGATTCCCGAGAGTGCCCCGAGTCGCGTAGTAGGCGTGCGGAGCGAAATAGCTGAGGGTGTTGTATCCCCAGTAGTTGCTCAGTCCCTTGTGGGCGATGAAGGGCTCGGATGCGTAGTGGTGGATGGGCAGCAGCTCGATCGCTGTGATGCCGGTGTCCAGCAGGTAGGAGATCACTTCGGGATAGGCCAGGGCCGCGTATGAGCCGCGCAGGTGTTCGGGCACCAGCGGGTGCATTTTTGTGAAACCGCGCACGTGCATCTCGTAGATGACCGACTCGGCCATCGGGCGCCTGCCCCCCGCCACTGGAGGGGGCGGGGGGGTGTCGGCGACGACGACGCTGAGAGGCACTGCTCCGATGGAGTCGGTGGCGTCGGGGCGGAAATCGTCGTGGGCCAGGTGGTCATGGATCGGGCCCCGGTAGTCGATGCCGCCGGTCACGGCTCGGGCGTAGGGGTCGAGCAGCAGCCGGGCCGGGTTGAAGCGGCGACCGCGGCTCGGAGCCCAATCTCCGTGGACGCGGTAGCCGTATTCCTGCCCCTCACCGATACCAGGAACGAAGACGTGCCAGATTCCTTGGCTGTCCGCTTTCATCTCCACGTTGCGTTGATTCTTCATCAGGTCCACGAGCGACAGCTCCACTCGGGTGGCATGAGGGGCCCACAGGCCGAAGCTGACGCCGTCCTTCTCGACCTTCGCTCCCAGGCGGCTGGTGTCGAGCGGCTCAATGAACATGTTTCGCCTTCCGGCCCTCGGCGGGCATCCGCCCCGAGGGCCGAACCATTTTGCCATAAGTCATCTGATCTCGCAGATAAGCCCGGTCGATCAGTCATGATGGATGGTTGAGAGAAGGAGAGTGAAACGGTGAGCACCTACCTGGATCACGCCGCCACTTCGCCGATGCGCTCCGAGGCGCAAGAGGTGTTGCTGAGCGAGCTCGGACGGGTCGGCAACCCCTCGTCCCAGCATCGCGCGGGACAGCGGGCCAGACGCCGCCTCGAGGATGCGAGGGAGGAACTGGCGGCAGCGCTCGGTGCCCACCCCGGGGAGGTGATCTTCACATCGGGTGGCTCAGAGGCCGATTCGATCGCCATTCTGGGCTCTTTGGCAGCCCGGCCTGAAAGACCACGGAGTCTGATATCGGCGGTTGAGCATCCGGCTGTGCAGGAGGCCCGCGGCAAGGGAGCCGAGGTGCTCGCAGTGAGCCCCCACGGACTCGTCGAAGACACCGCATGGGAGACCGCGGATGAACAAGTGGCCGTGATCTCGGTGGTGAGGGTGAACAACGAAACCGGGGTGATTCATCCCCTCGACGGATTGATCGCCGCAAGCTCACGGACGGGCGCATGGAGTCACAGCGATGCGGTGCAGGCCCTCGGGCATGTACCCCTGGACTTCCATGACACGGGTCTGGACCTGATGAGCGTCTCAGCCCACAAGATCGGTGGTCCTGTTGGGATCGGGGCCCTTGCCATGAAACGTGGCGTCACTCCAGCGCCGATCGGGCTCGGTGGTGGGCAGGAGGGTCGTATCCGCTCCGGTACGCTCCCGGTGGCCCTCGCTGCCTCTTTCGCCGCCGCCGCGACGGCGGCCGTGGTGAGTCTTGAGGCCGAGACTATGCGGCTCGTCGCGCTCCGGGACGGGATCCGCGAGACCGTTGTGGCTTGCGGTGGGAGCATCAATGGCACCAACTGCGCCCCGCACGTCGTCAGCGCCACCTTTTCCGGAATAAGAGCCCAGGACTTGTTGTTTCTGCTCGACGCTGAGGACATCCATGCCTCGGCGGGTTCCGCGTGCCGCGCCGGGGTCCACCGGCCCAGCGAGGTCATGCTGGCAATGGGATCCTCCGAGGATGAGGCCATGTCCACGGTCCGTTTCTCCCTCGGCCACACGAGCGGCCAGGGGGACGTCGATCGGCTTCGTGAGGTGCTGCCGGTGGCCGTGGAACGGGCCCGGGTAGCCATGTAGAATTCTTCGGCCGCGAATCCGGAGAAGGGAGGGGAGATGAAGGTACTGGCAGCCATGTCGGGCGGGGTTGACTCCGCCGTCGCTGCGGCGCGCCTCGTCGCCGCCGGACACGACGTGACCGGGGTGCACCTGGCGCTGAACCGTAACCCGCAGCCTTATCGCGAAGGATCACGCGGCTGTTGCTCCCTGGAGGATGCCCACGACGCCAGGCGTGTCGCCGACCTGCTGGACATTCCCTTCTATGTGTGGGATTTCTCGGAGCAGTTCCAGAGGGATGTGGTCGACGATTTCGTAGCCGAGTACCGTGCGGGTCGCACTCCGAATCCGTGCCTCAGGTGCAACGAGAAGATCAAATTCGCAGCCGTACTGGAACGCGGTCTCGCGCTCGGTTTCGACGCCGTCGCGACGGGACATTACGCCCGGGTTGTGGACAACGGGTCGGAACTTGAACTGCATCGCGCCGCCGACCCGGACAAGGACCAGTCCTACGTGCTCGGCGTGCTGGACCAGGACCAGCTGCGCCGCTCCCTGTTTCCGCTCGCAGACACGCCGAAACCGCAGGTGCGGGCGGAGGCCCATTCGCTGGGCCTCAAGGTCGCAGACAAACCCGACTCCTACGACATCTGCTTCATCCCCGATGGCGATACCCAGGGCTACCTGAGGGCCCACCTTGGTGAGACCCCGGGGCCGATCGTGGACTGTTCCGGAACCGAGCTCGGACGGCACAGGGGGCACCACGGTTTCACCATTGGGCAGCGCAAAGGACTCGACCTGCGCGTCCCCGCGTCGGATGGCAATCCCCGCTACGTGTTGCGGATCGAACCGGTCGGTAATCGCGTGGTCGTCGGCCCTAGGGAATCACTGCTGGTCAGCCACCTCGAAGGTATCCGTCCCACCTGGACGCAGCACAGGGTATCCGGAAGCTGGCGGGGACAGGTGCAGTACCGGGCCCACGGCGCCGCACTGCCCGCCACTATCACCACCACCGGGGACGACCAGGTGCGGGTGGAACTCGACGAACCAATCCGTGGGGTGGCGCCAGGACAGTCCATGGTTTTCTTCGATGTCACCCGGGTTGTTGGTTCCGCGACGATCAGTGGGACCTCATGATGCGCGTCACCGCTGCCGGTTCCCTGCCTGGTGACGACTTCCGCGGGGCCTTGACAGCAATGACCGAGGTCCTTCCGGAGGTGTTGCCCCTCCCAGAACTGCCTGCGCGGGGTGTGGGATCCGGGATGATCGGCAGGGCGCTGGGGATCATTGACGGTCTCGGTTTCGATATTCAACCCTCCGGGTGGCGCCTGACCGCCGCGTCCGGGAGTGATCATCGCAGGGCAAGGGCCCGGTGGCGTCACGACCTGGACGACGCGGAGGAACTGCTCCAGGGGTTCGAGGGTGTGCTGAAGATTGGGCTGGCCGGGCCGTGGACCCTCGCCGCCACGGTTGAACGTCCCCGGGGAGACCGGTTGCTGGCCGATCACGGAGCCCGCAGGGAAGTGGCGCAGGCGCTGACCGAGGGCTGGCTGCAGCTCCGGGAGGATCTGAGGCGCCGTATCCCGGGGGCGAGGCTGTTGCTGCAGCTCGACGAACCTGCGCTGACGGCGGTCGGTGATGGCACCATTCCCACGGCCTCCGGTTTCAGCAGGCACCGTCGGGTCGAGGTGCCGGAACTAGCCGGCGCCCTGAAGCCTCTGTCGGAGGGCGCCTGGCTGCACTGCTGCGCCCCCGGAAAGTGGCTGCCGGTGGCGCAACGCGCGGGATTTGCGGCGGTGGCTGTCGACACCCGGTTATTCCTGGAATCTGCGGGGATCGACGCTCTGGCGGAGTGGGCCCAGGCGGGACGAGGGCTGGCTCTGGGGATCGTCGACAGCGCGACCGGGCGCGTCCAGGGCGTCGATGAACTAGCCCGAGAAACCTTGCGGGTGCTACGTCCCCTGGAACTTCCTGCTCCGAGCATTGACTCTGGAGTGCTGCTCACCACAGCCTGTGGCCTGGCCTCCTGGAAACTGGCAGAGGTGCCCGGTCAGTTGGCAGCGCTCCGGCGAGCAGCCACGCTCGTTGCTGAGGAACTGCAATAAACTTGCCTTCGTGCGCTTTTTCTCCGACCTCAACCTGAACGGCTCCACCCCGCTTCGCGCGCAACCCCGGGTTGGGGAGTGGGGACCGGTGATGGTGCCCTCCACCCGTTGGAAAAAATGGACCCGGGTGCTCGTACCGCTGATCGCTGTCGGCTTGGCCGTCGGGGTTTTCTTCCTGGCTCGGACTTTCTACCTGATGCTCACTGGGGATGAGGCCGGGGCCTATTTCTCGTAGGTGACGGCCTTCAACACCTCCGGCCAGGTTCGGTCCAGCTGTCGCCCACCCAAGGAGATCAACCCCAGGGCGGCCAGGAGACCCAGGACCGGCCCCACCGGCAGGAACAACCAGCCGAGTAGCGGGAAACGGTAGGAGGCGAAGACCATCCCCGCCGCTGGCAACAGCAGGATCACGGAGCCGATCATCTGGAGCACGCTGGCGAGGAAAGCCGCTCCCTGGCCCTTCGACGTGCTGGCGAATGGATTGGTGCCCGGAGGGGGAGCGGTGCCGTTCAGGAAAGAACTAATCAAAAGGCTCATCCCCTGGTTGGCGATCAAGGTTCCTAGGCCCAGCCCGAAGGCGAACGGAAAGACTCCCCATGCCCCCAGCAGCGTCGAGGCCAACACCATCGTCATCGCGAACGTGCCACCGTAGATCAGGGAGTTCGCCATGAGACGGCCCAGCCGGTCCTCGAAACCGCGGATCCCGGAGACCGCGTGCAGCCACAACGCCGAACCGTCCATGGGTGTGTCCTGCAGTGCGCTGATGCCTCCCATCCAGGTGGCCAGGGCAGCCACCAGCCACAGGAACTCGGGGATCAGCTTCTCGTCTCGGACCATGTTCATGAAAACCACGAAGAAGGGAGCGGCCATGATCATCAGCACCGAGGCGAACCTGCGAGGATCGCGTCGTAGATACCGCAGGTTCCGGGCTGCGATGGCCCCGGCGGGATTCGGGGGAAACAAACGATCAAGCCAAGGTGAGGACACGGTCGGAGCGCCACCTCCGGCGCTTGGTAGGGGGCTGGTCAGGGCCCGGTCCAGCTGCCGGGACCACAACCAGATCATCGCTGCGAGTAGCACCAGAGCCAAGGCGAGACGCAACGCAGCCACCCCGGAGCGCCCGGCTGCCAGGTCGGTGGGTAGGGCCCAGGCCCATCCCATCGGACTCCAACCGGCTGCACCGCCTACCAGCTCGATGGCTTCTCGGTTCAGGTCGAGATTGAACATTCCGCGGCTCAGTAGCGGACCACCCCAGCTGATCGCTATCAGGCCGAGCAGGAGCACCACGTACAGGAGATCCCGGCTTCTGCGGGCGGCCAGCCAGCGCGACAGGGAGGTCACCAGTATCCGGCCAGCGAGCATTCCTGTCACCGCTCCGAGGGCCGTGGAAGCGATCCCGGCGATTGTCAGAAGTGGATCGGTGGCCCAGCCAATCACGAAACCGCAGCAGACCAGGAGGGTGAAGACCCCCGGCAAGGTGAGCAGGTCCGAGACCAGCAGGGGAACCAGCAGATCGCGGGACCGGAGTGGAAACAACACCAGGCGCTGCGGGGACACGGAATCGTCCATGGCGAAGAACAACACCGACCCGAAGGTCCACACCAGCACCAGGACGGCGCCCGCCGTGAGCATCAAGGGGGAGCGCACATCGGGTAGGAACCTCAAGTAGGACAACCCCACGGTCAGGCCGACGAAAAGCGGCAGCAGCATCAAGGCGAGCAGTATGTATCCGACCATCGCCCACGGGCTGCTCCTGAGAGCGGAGAGCTGGGAACGAAGCCTCACAGCGATGAGTGGCGCAACCATTGCAGCGTCTCCTCCCCGGCCATCCGTCCCTGACCGACCAGTTCCACGAATTTCTGCTGAAGAGTCCCGTCGCCCCGGACCTGGTCCACGGTTCCCGCTACCAAGATACGCCCAGCAGCCATGATTCCGACCCCGTCGCAGATGTTCTCCACCAACTCCATGACGTGACTGGAAAGCAACACCGTGCCGCCGCCATCTACGTAGTCACGCAGCAGATCGCGAATGACCTGACCGGACACCGGATCCACGGCCTCGAGAGGTTCATCGAGAATCAACAACTTGGGAGCGTGGATCAGGGCGCTGGCCAGCGAGATTTTCTTGGTCATACCGGCCGAATAGTCGGCGACCAGCTTGTCGGCGGCATCTGCCAGGTCCAGCACACTGAGCAACTCCCGCGAACGTTCCTCGACGACCTTGGGGGCGAGGTTGCGCAGCCGACCGTTGTAGCGGAGCAGTTCGACGCCGGTTAGGCGGTCGAACAGCAGCACCCCGTCGGGCAGCACCCCGATGTGTTTCTTGGCTGTCACCGGATCGGCCCAGACATCGTTGCCGAGAACCCGAGCTGTTCCGGAGTCGGGCCGGAGCAGGCCACAGATCATGGACATCGCAGTGGTTTTGCCCGCGCCGTTCGGACCAACCAGACCGAACAGATGCCCTTGGGGGATCTGGAGGCTCAAGTTGTCTACGGCAACCTTGGGGCCGAATCGTTTGAACAGGCCATCCGTAATCAGAGCTGGGTTCATGATCACAACTTTAGAGTGGTATCAGTGGGATGATTGCGCTACGCGCAGGATTATCACCAGCTGCACCCGGTGCCGACGTCTGATCGACAAGGTGTGAACCCCTACGCCACAAGCGAGAGTGAACTCGATGCCCCTCGTCCCGCAACCCTGGCGGCGATCCCCGGTGGCATCCCTTCGTGCCCAACGAGCGCCATCTGGCCTAGCAGGAATGCCGGAGCTGATTCTGTTCGCACAGCTCCTGCGGCAGCCGTCCTCCTGAGGGGCGCACAACGACTTGGAGGGGACTGCCTCGAAGAATCGAAACCGATTCCGTTACGATCTTGCCCACTTCTCTGGTTGGTTCTGGGGGCCGAAGACAGGAAATTGAATGCGGAGGTCGGGAGATGGGCGGAGTCGCCCGCGCACAGGGATGACCAGAGCAACGGAGACCGTCGAACGGATCAAGCAGTTCATAACAACCAGCGGGCTTCAGCCTGGTGACTGCCTGCCCAGCGAATCTGATCTGTGCGACAGCCTCGGTGTTTCCCGGAGTTCGGTCCGGGAAGCTGTGCGAACCCTCAGCACCCTGGATATCGTCGAGGTCCAACACGGTCGGGGAACCTTCGTCGGGAACGCCACCCTCCGTCCCTTGGTGGAGACGCTGACCTTCCGCATGGGCATGCTTCACGGGGAACACCAGCAAGCGCTTTGCGAGGTGGTCGAAGCGCGGCGGGGAATCGACCTGGGTGAGGCTGATCAGGTCTGTTCCATTCTCCGGGGAACCAACGACGAGGAGCTCCACCGGTTGGTCGACCAGATTGCCGAGATGAGGAGACAGGGGGAATCCTTCGCAGAGCTGGACCGTAGCTTTCACATCACCCTCATGCATCGCGCAGGCAGAAGGATCATCGCGGACCTGGTCGCGGCCTTCTGGGAGGTTCAGGCCGTGACAATGGCCAAGCTCCCACCGAGCACCGTGACGGACCTGCCCAGTGCACATACAGAGATCCTCAAAGCAGCCGAGGCCGGGGACGTGAACGACTACCGGCGAGCGGTGTGCACACACTATGAGCCTCTTCTCGCGAGTTTCCGGCGCTAGGATTGGCCACGCCCGTGGCAGCGGGATTGCAGATCAACTAGGAGAAACTGTGGCCCTGACCCCTCAGGATGTGGCGCGGCTGGCAGCACTGGCCCGGCTCGAACTGACCGAGTCGGAATGTGCCGAGCTGGCCCCCGAACTGGAAGTGATCTTGGGCTCGGTGGCCCGGGTGGGCGAAGTGGCGGGAGACGACGTCCCCCTCATGACCCATGCACTTCCTTTGACCAACGTGATGCGCGCCGACCAGGTGCATGAATCCCTGCCTCAGCAGGCAGTGCTGGCAGGAGCCCCCGACGTCGAGGACGAGCGTTTCCGCGTTCCCCGGATCCTGAGCGAGGACTGAACCGTGACCGAGATCATCACCAGGACGGCCCATGAACAAGCAGACCTGCTCGCGGCGGGTGAGGTGAGTTCCGTCGAACTCACCCGCGCCCATCTCGATCAAATCGAGGCAGTGAACCCGGCCCTCAACGCATTCCTGCACGTCGATCCCGAAGGTGCTCTGGCAGCAGCCGCAGAGATCGACGATCGCCGGGGCAAAGGCGACGAACTCGGCCCGCTGGCGGGGATCCCCATCGCCGTGAAGGACAACTTCTGCACCGCCGGTTTGCCCACCACCTGCGGCTCCCGAATCCTGGAAGGCTGGATCCCTCCCTACGACGCGACGGTCATCGCGCGCCTCAAACAGGCCGGGCTGATCATCCTCGGCAAGACCAACATGGACGAGTTCGCGATGGGCTCCTCCACCGAGACCTCCGCCTTCGGGCCCTCCCGCAACCCGTGGGACCTCGACCGGATTCCCGGCGGCTCGGGGGGTGGATCCTCCGCCGCGGTGGCGGGCTGCCTCGCCCCGCTCGCTCTGGGATCCGACACCGGGGGCTCCATCCGCCAACCCGGGGCGGTGACCGGCACCGTTGGGGTGAAACCCACCTACGGCGGGGTATCGCGCTACGGGGTGGTGGCGATGGCATCCAGTTTGGACCAGCCCGGTCCCGTCACCCGCAATGTCCTGGACGCTGCGCTACTGCACGCAGCCATGGGCGGTCACGATCCCATGGACTCCACGTCCATCGCACAGCCGCTGCCCCCTCTGGTGGAAGCGGCGCGCCGCCGCGAGGTCCGGGGGCTGAGGATCGGCGTGGTCAAGGAGCTCGGCGGTGAGGGCTACGACGCTGCCGTTGAAACCCGATTCACCGAGGCCGTCCAGTGGCTGCGCGACGGCGGAGCCGAGGTGGTCGAGGTGTCCTGCCCACACTTCGAATACGCCCTGGCCGCCTACTACCTGATCATGCCGGCGGAATTGTCCAGCAACCTCGCGCGCTTCGACGCGGTGCGTTACGGGCTGCGCCTCGGCGACGACGGATCCCGCGACATGGAGGCAGTCACCTCATTCACCAGAGGACAGGGCTTCGGACGCGAGGCCAAACGTCGGCTCATCATAGGTACCTACGCCTTGTCCAGCGGTTATCACGATCAGTACTACGGATCCGCCCAGAAGGTTCGCACTCTTGTGGCCCGCGACTTCGAGGCGGCCTTCGCCGAGTGCGACGTGCTGGTCTCGCCCACCACACCCACCGTCGCGTTCAGGCTGGGGGAGCGCACCAGCGACCCGATGGCGATGTACAAGGCGGACTTGTGCACCATCCCGTCGAACCTTGCCGGCAACGCGTCGGCGAGTTTTCCTGTCGGTTTGAGCGATGAGGGGTTGCCCGTCGGGTTGCAGGTGATCGCACCCCCGCTGGCCGATGACCGGCTCTACCGGGTGGGCGGTTTCATCGAGGCAACCCTGGAGGACAGGCTGGAGGGTCCGCTGCTCACGCGGGCGAAGCCCCTCGACGGAACAAGGGCGGTGTGGTGATGACGGACCTGATGGACTTCGACGAGGTCATCGAGAACTACGATCCGGCACTCGGGTTGGAGGTGCACGTCGAACTCAACACGAAATCGAAGATGTTCTGCGGCTGCTCCACCAAATTCGGGGCGGAACCGAACACCCAGACCTGTCCCGTGTGCCTCGGTCTTCCGGGGGCACTTCCCGTAGTCAACGCGAAAGCTGTCGAATCCGCGATTCGTATTGGTCTGGCGCTCGGATGCCGGATCGCACCGTGGGGCAGGTTCGCGCGGAAGAACTACTTCTATCCGGACATGACCAAAAACTTCCAGACCTCCCAGTACGACGAACCGATCGCCTTCGACGGCCGGGTCGAACTGGAGGTCGACGGAGAGAGTTTCGTGGTCGAGATCGAACGCGCTCACATGGAGGAGGATGCCGGTAAACTGACCCACATCGGGGCGACGGGACGCATCCACGGGGCCGACCACTCCGTCATCGACTACAACCGGGCCGGCATGCCGCTGATCGAGATTGTCACCCGGCCCATCCTCGGCGCAGGGGCGAAGGCCCCGCAGGTGGCGCGCGCCTACGTCGCCCACCTGCGTGACCTGATGCGCGCCCTCGACGTCTCGGACGTGCGCATGGAACAGGGTTCGCTGCGCTGCGACGCGAACGTGTCGCTGGCTCCCAAGGGATCGGCAGAGTTGGGAACCCGGACCGAGACCAAGAACGTGAACTCGCTGCGCTCCATTGAACGGGCCGTCACCTTCGAGATGCGACGCCAGGCTGCGATCCTCGCGGGCGGGGGACGGGTCACGCAGGAAACCCGGCACTTCCACGAGGGCGACGGCTCAACCAGCCCTGGCCGCTCCAAGGAGGAGGCGCAGGACTACCGCTATTTCGCCGAACCGGACCTCGTGCCCGTGGCGCCCAGCGCGGAGTGGATCGAGGAACTGCGCGCCACGCTTCCCGAACCCCCCGCCGAGCGTCGCAGGCGCCTGGCCGAGGAATGGGACATCGATGCCAAGACCATGGCAGCTGTCGTGGCCGCCGGGGCCCTGGACCTGATCGAGGCGACGGTGGCCGCGGGGGCTTCCCCGCAGTCGGCCCGGAAATGGTGGCTGAGTGAGCTGGCCCGCCGGGCCAACGAGGCCGGCGTCGAAATGGATGCGCTCGGCGTCACCCCGGCCGATGTAGCGGAAACCCAGGCGATGGTGGATGCGGGCGAGCTGACCGACAAGCTGGCGCGTGCAGTGTTTGACGGTGTCATCGCGGGCGAGGGCAGGCCCGGCGACGTGGTCGCCACGCGTGGCCTGAAGGTGGTTTCCGATGATGGAGCGCTGAAAGCGGCCATTGAGGATGTGATTTCCACGAACCCAGATGTGGTCCAGAAGATCCGCAGTGGAAAACACCAGGCGGTGGGGGCGCTCATTGGGCAGGTCATGAAGGCCATGAAGGGCCAGGCGGATGCCGCCCGGGTCCGGGAGCTGCTGATGGGGAAACTGACCTGACCGGGCGGGCCCGGGCCGCTACAGGCCGCCGACGGCTCTCCGGAACTCCTCCACGGTTTCGGGTTCGGCCGTGATCTCGATGTCGGCGTCCCGGTCCGTCAGGAACAGCAGCAGCTCCGAGGGGAGGCCTGCGAGGCGCAGCGGTCGATTTCCCCTGCCGTGACGGATGACCCCACCGAGTGTGGGAACCAGGATGAGCTGCCCACCCCAGGCACGCTGCGCACGGAAGGCCAGCACCCGGACGGTGCGCAGCAGTTCCGCCTGATCCTTGTCGTCGCTGAGGTGCTGGGTCAGGCCATTCGCACGCAGCACGTCCTCGTGGTGGACGAAGAACTCCACAGCGTTGACGATGCCATCGAGCGGGCGCATCACCCAGCCCGGGCGGCGTAGCTCCCTGACCAGGGCCGGAAATCCTTTCAGATGCAGGGCTTCGGTCTGGATGCGTCTGGTGAGTTCGGCGAAGCGCTGTGAACCGATCCCGGGCAGCGATGCCGGTTTGTGCTCCCGGATCCACAGGTGCGCGGCCAGGTCGCCAACGTTCCAGCCGTCGCACCTGGTGGGGGCCAACGGCCCGAGTTCGGACATCAGATCGCACAGCGACTCGCGCTGCCGGGAAGCAAGGCTCATGCCCCAAGCCTACGGGCTCGGGGCACGGGTCGCCTCGGAGAACGGCTCCAAGGCGACCCAGGTTCACCCCTTGATGCACAGCAGGGTCCGGAGCCGTGCCACGACCTCGACCAGATCAGACTGCGCCCGAATCACATCATCGATGTCCTTATAGGCGGCTGGGATTTCGTCGATTACGCCGGGATCCTTGCGGCACTCAATTCCTCTGGTCTGCTCGGCCAGGTCCTTGGTGGTGAACCGCCGCTTGGCCTGACTCCGCGACATCCTCCGGCCCGCACCATGCGAGGCCGACTCGTAGGAGACCGGGTTGCCGAGCCCCCGAACGATGTACGAGCCGGTTCCCATGGAGCCGGGAATCACACCCAGATCATTCTTTCCGGCCCGGATCGCCCCCTTCCGAGTGACGATCAGCTCCAGGTCGTCGTAAGTCTCCACGGCCACATAGTTGTGGTGGCAACGGATCGGATCCTCGAAGGCGATCCGGGGGATGTGCCGTGAGAGGTCGTCGCAGATGCTGGCGAGCATCACGTCACGGTTGAGCAGCGCGTAGGACTGCGCCCACCACAGGTCGTGGAGGTAGGCCTCCATCTGCGGGGTGTGGCTCAGGAACACGGCCAGGTCCCGGTCCACCAGGCCCTTGTTGTGGGTGAGGGACTGGGCGACCTCCATGTGTTCCTGCGCCAGCCGGTTGCCGATGCCGCGGGAGCCGGAGTGCAGGGTCACCCAGATGCGGTCATCGTCCCCGGCGCACAGCTCGATGAAGTGGTTGCCGCCACCCAGCGTGCCGATCTGGCTCACCGCCTTGGTCTCGAGTCTTCCGAAGGAACGCGCGAGCCTGCGGGCCTGCAGCGATTCGAAGCCCTCCCGCATCTGCGTGAACCTGCGCTTCAGCCTGCCGTGCCGGTCGATGGTGGGGGAGTGATCCCTGTGTGCCCCATTCCCGACCGGAACGCCCCGCTCAATGGCGTGGCGGAGCCGACCGAGATTGTCAGGAAGCCGGTCGGGACTCAGGTTGGTGCGTACCGCGGTCATGCCACAACCGATGTCGACACCGACCGCGGCGGGAGCCACTGCCTGGTGCATGGCGATCACGGATCCGACGGTGGCACCCTTCCCGTAATGGACGTCAGGCATGACGCGCAGCCCGTGGGTCCACGGAAGGGCGGAGACATTGCGGAGTTGCCTGATCGCAGGCTCCTCAATGTCGGTCTCGTCGGCCCACATGAGGGTGTTCACGGTGCCGCTCAGCGGCACCGGGTAGATGGACATGATGGTTCTCCTGAATCGGGAGGATCCGCGGTGGGCAGCACCCATCCGCAGGGCCTCGAAATGTTGACAGGGGCAACCAGAGACCTCTCGGAAACGAGGCATGTGAGAAAAATCGGGCGAGAGGGCTCCGTGCCCCCGGAACTCAGCGGGACTGTGCGGAGTTCGTGGGACGGGTTGAGACGGCAAGACGCAGCAAACGCGCCGCGGTGCCGCGACCGAACTGCTTTTCTTGCATGATTCAACCTCTCGCTCACCCGGTGAACCGGGCCCGGCACCTTACCTTGATGCCGCGGAGAAGCATGGCAAATTCGCTGGCGAAATGCAACTCGTCGGCGGGAATCACCCGGGTAGTTATGGTCCGGTTGCCCCGTCACCCAACCCTGTCGATCCCTCCGGGCGCCCTTCGTTGATTCTTGATCTTGTGAATCTGGCCACGACCTGCCGACCTCGGCTCTCGCACCACTGGTGAGGTCCGTGTGGTCGGAATTCTGCATGAGGATCTTGGAATTTCTGTAGCCCTTCCACGGCCTTTCGGGTTGGCCAGGCCACGAGCTTACGGGAAGAATGGCTCCATGAGATTGCGTGAGGACGTGGCCGCCCGGGTGCGGTTCAACGCCGACGGGCTCGTTCCGGCAGTCGCCCAGGACGTCGCATCCGGGCAGGTGCTGATGCTGGCCTGGATGGATGAGGAGGCCCTGGCCCGCACCTTGACGAGTGGTCGGGCCACCTACTGGTCCCGCAGCCGTCAGATCTACTGGGTCAAGGGAGAAACCTCCGGTAACCACCAGCGCGTGCTCTCCGTTCATGTGGACTGCGACGGCGATACGGTACTGCTACGCGTCGAGCAGGCCGGGGCCGCCTGTCACACGGGCAACGCCACCTGTTTCTTCGCCGAGCTGACCGGAAGCGACGTCGAATGCTGAACATCTCTCCTTCCTTCGCCGAATTCACCGAGCTGGCGAAGACCCGTCGCGTGATCACCGTCCATGCCCGCCTGCTGGCCGATCACCTCACGGCGATTGGGCTGTACGCCACCCTGTGCGGGGCACGCGAGGGAACCTTCTTGTTGGAATCGGCCTCGGAAGGTGTGTGGTCCCGCTACTCCTTCGTCGGGGTGCGTTCCGCTGCCACCCTCACGGAGCGCGGCGGGAAAGCGATCTGGCTGGGGCGGGAACTGACCGGCATCGGTGACGGCGATCCACTCGATGTTCTGCGCCAGTCCCTCGCCGAACTCGCTACACCAGCCACCGAGGGACTACCACCGTTCCATGCTGGGATGGTCGGTTATCTCGGCTACGACGTGGTGCGGCGGCTGGAGACGCTGCCGGATACCTGCACCGACGACCTCAGGCTTCCCGAGCTGGTGATGATGCTCGCATCCCAGGTCGCGGTGCTGGACCACAAGACGCATGAGGTGTACTTGATCGTCAACGCCATCAACTACGACGGCACCGACGAGGGTGTGGAACGGGCCTATCACGAAGCGCTGGTCGGCATCGAGGAAATGGCCGAGCGGCTCGCCGAGCCGGTCCCCTCCCTGGTGGAACCGGCACGCGACGGCCTGGTCGACCTCGAGATCAGGCGGCAACGCACTTCGGCTGAGTATGAGCAGGCGGTTCGGGCCACCATCGCTGAGATCGAGTCTGGGGAAGCCTTCCAGGTGGTGGTCTCACAGCGCTTCGACGTGCCCACCGACTCCGATGCGCTGGAAGTATACCGAGCCCTCAGATTGACCAACCCCAGTCCCTACCTCTACCTGCTGCGGCTGCCCGGGTTCGCAGTCATCGGCTCCAGCCCCGAGGCTCTCGTGACGGTCCAGAACGGCGTGGCCACCACCCGGCCCATCGCCGGTTCGCGACCACGGGGCAGCACCGAGGTAGAGGACAGGGAGCTGGCCGCCGAACTGCTGGCGGATCCGAAGGAGCGTGCTGAGCATCTGATGCTGGTGGATCTCGGACGCAACGACCTGGGGCGTATCTGTGAATCCGGCAGCGTCACCGTCCACGAGTTCATGCAGATCCACCGCTACAGCCACATCATGCACCTGGAAGCTGCAGTCAGCGGACGACTGGCCGAGGGGCGCACCGCGCTGGATGCCACCTTGTCCTGCTTCCCAGCTGGCACCCTCTCCGGGGCGCCGAAGGTGCGGGCAATGGAGATCATCGATCACCTGGAGGTCAGCCGCCGCGGACTCTACGGCGGCGTGGTCGGCTATTTCGATTTCGCAGGCAATTCGGACGTGGCCATCGCGATCCGTACCGCCGTGCTCAAGGACGGCATCGCCCACGTCCAAGCAGGAGCGGGCATCGTCGCCGACTCCGTTCCTGGGAGAGAGGACGCCGAGTGTTCGCACAAGGCTGCCGCCGTCATCACCGCGCTCCGCCGCGCCGCAAAGTTGGGAGAAACCACATGACCGTGCTCGACGAGATCATCACCGGGGTCAGGGAGGACCTGGCCGTTCGCCAAGCCGATCAGCCCTTTGAGACACTGCTGGAGTTGGCGCGGGAGGTACAACCGGCGCGCCCTGTGCTCCCCGCTCTGCGAGCCCCCGGGTTGGCCGTCATGGCCGAGGTGAAACGTCGTTCACCCTCCAAGGGGGACCTGGCCGAAATCACGGATCCCGCGGCGCTTGCCGTCGACTACGCAGCAGGGGGAGCTGCCGCGATCTCCGTGCTAACCGAGCAACGGCGATTCAACGGTTCGCTGACGGATCTCGATGCGGTCCGCGAAGCAGTGGAGACCCCGCTGCTCCGCAAGGACTTCATGGTGCATCCTTACCAGTTCTACGAGGCACGGGTTCACGGTGCCGACCTGGTGTTGCTCATAGCTGCCGCCCTCAGCGATGTGGAGCTGCGGGCTTTCCTGGACCTGACCGACGCGCTGGGGATGACCGCGTTGGTGGAGACCCACACCGAGGAAGAGGTGGAAAGGGCCGTCAGCGCAGGGGTTGAGGTGATCGGGATCAACAACCGGGACTTGAAGACACTCGAGGTGGATCTCGACCAGTTCGGGAAACTCGCCTCTCTCATTCCCGATGACCGGGTCAAGGTCGCCGAGTCCGGGATCCTCAGCCTCGATGATGCTCGAAGGGTTCGCCAGGAGGGAGCCGACGCCATCCTCGTTGGGGAGGCATTGGTCCTAAATGGTGACCCCCGCGCCGCTGTGGAGGAGTTCGCAGCGATCGACTGACCGTGCCTACCGGTGGGTTCTCCTTCCCCGGCAAACCGATGGACGGCCTGGGTCCAGCGATCTGTCGCAGAAGCACAAGGACCACGTGGTGGCAATCAGAACCAGGATGGCGTCGAAGAGCATCGGCGATGTGGGAAAGCGACGTTCGCACCTGCGCGACCCAGTAGGCTGCTGCACATGACCGCATTTCCCGATGCCCGAGGCCATTTCGGTCGATTCGGCGGAACGTTCGTGCCGGAGGCGTTGCACGCCGCCCTGGCGGAGCTGGACACCGAGTTCCGGGCCGCCCGGGCCGATCCGGTCTTCCAGCGTGAACTCGCATGCCTGCAACGAAACTATGCGGGACGACCGACCCCTGTAACGGTCGCTGAGAACTTTTCCAGGCACTGTGGCAATGCCACGATCTTTCTCAAGCGCGAGGACCTAAACCACACCGGCGCACACAAGATCAACAACGTGCTCGGCCAGGCGCTGCTCACCAAGCGAATGGGGAAAACGCGGGTGATCGCGGAGACCGGCGCCGGACAGCACGGCGTCGCCACCGCCACGGCGGCCGCCCTGCTTGGCCTGGAGTGCCGCATCTACATGGGACAGCTGGATACCGAACGCCAGGCCCTTAACGTGGCCCGGATGCAACTGTTGGGCGCCGAGGTTCACGCCGTCGCCTCTGGTTCCCGCACCTTGAAGGACGCGATGAACGAGGCGATGCGGGACTGGGTGTCGAGCGTCGAGAACACCCACTACCTGATTGGAACGGTCGGCGGGCCGCATCCCTTCCCCTACCTGGTCCGGGAACTTCAGCGGGTGATCTCCACTGAGGCCCGCGCTCAGATGCTCGAAGAACACGGCGGCCTTCCAGACTGGGTGGTGGCTGCCGTCGGAGGTGGCTCCAACGCCATCGGAGCGTTCGCCGAGTTCATCCCCGATGAATCTGTGCACCTGCTCGGTATCGAGGCCGCGGGTGAGGGCATTGAAACCGGGAATCACGCGGCGACGATCGGTGCGGGCCGCCCCGGTGTGCTGCACGGTGCCCGCACCTTCGTGCTCCAGACCGAGGATGGGCAGACCATGGACTCGCACTCGATCTCTGCCGGACTCGACTACCCGGGGGTTGGTCCCGAACACGCCTGGCTGGCCGAGACCGGCAGGGCAGGTTACGAACCCGTCACCGACGTTGAAGCAATGGATGCTTTCCAACTGCTGACCCGAACCGAAGGGATCATTCCCGCGATCGAGTCCGCGCACGCCATTGCAGGTGCCAGACGCCTGGCCCTGAAACTGACCGGTGAGAAACCCGAGGCGCGCCCCCGCATCCTAGTCTGTCTGTCTGGGCGAGGTGACAAGGACGTCTCCACCGCCTTCGAGTGGTTCGGAATGTCTGGCGAACCCGACCGAGTCGTGGGAGAGATGAAATGAACAACTTCACGGACCCCACCCGCCTGGGGATCTCCGGCAAGGTTCTGGACGCCTGTCGCACCCAGGGGCGTGCCGCCTTTGTCGGTTACCTGCCGGTCGGCTACCCGGACGTTGCGAAAAGCTGCGAGGCTTACCGCGTTCTGTGCACGGGGGCCGACATCGTGGAGATTGGGATGCCCTACTCCGATCCTTTCCTCGACGGCCCTGTCATACAGCACGCCACCACCAGGGCCCTTGCCCGGGGGGTGCGCACCCGTGATGCTTTCACCGCCGCCGAGACCGTCGCCTCGTGTGGCAGGACCCCGGTGGTGATGACCTACTGGAACCTGATCGAACAGTACGGCCCCGACGTGTTTGCTCGAGACCTGGCCGCCGCCGGGGGAGCGGGCGTCATCACCCCCGACCTCACCCCGGACGAGGCCGACGAATGGATTGCCGCCACCGATGCTCACGGCCTCGACAGGATCTTCCTGATCGCCCCCTCCAGTACTCCGGAACGTATTGCCATGACCATGGCAGCCTGCCGGGGGTGGGTGTACGCCACCAGTGTCATGGGGGTGACCGGTGTGCGCCAGGGCACCTCGCAAGCCGCCCCGGTGATTGTCGCACGCGCCCGGGAGATCGATCCGGGCCTGCCGGTCGGTGTCGGCCTGGGAGTCGGCAACGGAGAGCAAGCCGCAGAGGTCGGCGCCTATGCGGATGCGGTCATTGTCGGCTCCGCCCTGGTGCGTTGTCTGGCAAGCGATGGGACGGATATGCCGGGGGATCTGGAAAAGCTGGGCACTCTGAGTGCCGAATTGGCGGACGGGGTGCGTCGATCCTTAAAGTGACGCGCTGGCCTGAACCACTCGAATCCTACAATGGATTTCAAGCGATGTGATAAAGGAGTTCGCCGTGGTTCGAAGTCGTTTTCTTGTGGTCATCGTTTGTGCGGTTCTCGCTCTTGCTGCTTGTGGGCGAAGTGCGCCACAAATCGATTCCGACCCAAACCTTGATGCCAGCGATATCTTGAGCAAGGCCATGAATCGTGGTGCGTCACAGCAACTCATCTCAGATCATGACAAGACTGTGGCTATGGATGCCGCGCTCACGGTATCGATGGACAACATGACGATGAAGATGGACATGAATCTGGACTCCAAGGAATCCGGTGATCAGCGTATGAGTGAGGTCGGGGTCGATATGAAAGTTTCAGCCGGCTCCGGGAAAACCAGTGATGTGAAGCTCTATATGCTCTTTCAACAGGAGGAGGAGAGCTATCACGCCTATGCGCGATTGGGGCAGGGGGCCGGTGCTGACAAGAAGGGACAGGAGAAACTGTCTGAGGAAGGAGCGCGGAGTCTGCTTGATCACATGCAACAGTCCTCCATGGCCTCAGTGGAGATGTATGCGGAAAATCCTGAAAAGGTGGGTGCAAAGGAAGAGGGTGGAAACTATATTGTTCAGCTGATTCCCTCGCATGAAGCTCTGATGAATATCGCCAAAAAAACTGGCTCCGGCAACAGCATCGAAAATTTGTCGAACAGTCGCTGCCTACTCACTATGGTAGTGGATAAGAACACCTATCATATGAAAAGCTTTGCCCTGGAACTCGAAGCCGATGTGACTTCTCAGGGGCAGAAGGCAAAGATGGACATGAAGGTGAACGTGACCTCCGACGAAAGCAAAGAGGTCACCCTCAGCGTTCCTGCTGATCTGACGGATGCCCCTGAGACCAGCCTGAAGACCTTCTTCTCTTCCTGAGGCCAAGCCTTCCGCGGGGTGCGTGGGACATCAGCTGGAGAGCATAGTGAGCACGGCCTTCACCCGGCGGTGAACGCCCGGGTCCGGGTGGAGGCCGAGTTTGGAGAAGATGCGCTGGGTGTGTTTCTCGATCGCCCCTTCCGTCACTACCAGGCGCTTCGCTATGCCGGCGTTGGTATGCCCCTCGGCCATCAGCCCCAGGACTTCTCTTTCCCTGGGACTCAGCTGGGCAACGGGGTCCGCCTTGCGGCCACGCCCCAGAACCTGCGCCACCACCTCGGGGTCGAGAACCAGCCCGCCCTCCGCGACTCGATCCGCAGCTTCCAGGAAGGTGTCGATGTCGGCGACCCGGTCCTTGAGGAGATAACCGAGGTGGGTGCCGCCGTCGGCGAGCAGTTCCTGCACGTAGGCAGCCACGACGTACTGGCTCAGCAACAGGATGGGGGCCTCACGCCAACGGCTGCGAATCTCGACGGCGGCCCGCATGCCCTCGTCGGTGTTCGACGGGGGCATGCGGATGTCGGTGATGATCAGCTCGGGACGCAGCTCGAGTGCACGGGGCACCAGTTCGGTTCCACTCCCGACGGCGGCGATCACCTCGTGACCGCCGTCGCCCAGGAGCAATGCTAGGCCCTCCCGCAGCAGGACCGAGTCGTCGGCTATCAGGATTCGCAAGGGATCACCGCCTCGATCGTGGTTGGCCCCCCGGTCGGGGAAGTCACGGACAACCTCCCGTCGACTCCCTGGAGGCGTTCCTCCAAACCTGCCAGACCGTGTCCTTTGGCCGTTGAGGCACCTCCCATGCCGTCGTCGGTGATGGTGACGTACAGCCAACCGTCCTGGACCGCGGTGATCAGGTCGATTGTGGTGGCCCGGGAGTGTTTGTTGGCGTTGACAAGGGACTCCGAGATCACGAAATAGGCCGCCTGCTCGACGTGGTCGGGCAGTTTCCCGGGGATGCTGGAGTAGACGGTCACCGGGATGGCGGAGCGCGCTGCGGTCTCGTCGATGGCGGCCTCGAGCCCACGATCGACCAGTACTGGCGGTGCGATACCGCGAGACAGCTGCCTCAGCTCGGCAAGGGTTTCCTGAGTCTGGGCCATGGCCTCTCCCAGCATCTCGCGGGCCCGCTCCGGGTTCTGTTCCATCTGCTTGCGGGTGCGGGCCAGATCCATATTGAGTCGCACGAGTCGTTGCTGTGGACCGTCGTGAATGTCGCGTTCCAGCTTCCGCAGGGCTCCGGTCTCGGCGCGTTGCACCGCAGCCCGAGAGTCACGGAGCTGAGTGATCTGGGCATTGTTGCGGGCCCTCAGGTTCAGCAGGGCATCGCTTACTGAGCTGCGCAGCCATGCCAGTCCGCGGAACACGGGTGGTGCCAGCTTGATGGCGAGCAATCCCACCACTATGTAGATGAGTGCATCGAGGATTCTCACGAGGGTCGGGTTCAACATGGGAGTGAAACCTGTGCCCCACCAGTAGAGGTAGGCAAGACCGCCGCCATTCGAGTGGAAAATCTCGTTGAGCAGGGCGGAAATGGGGCCTATCACCGGTCCTGTGCACAGACCTGCCCAGGCCACGGCGAGCGCCCATGTGAAGGTGGAAGTGATGAAGCCCACGAACACCCACAGGACATCGAGCCATGATTGGGGATCTGTGATGACGTTGAGCATCGCCTTGAACCAGGAATCCCCTTCTTGGCGCTGTCGATAGTGCAATGCTGCTGTTTCGCGTCCGAAGAGTCCCGCCTGGACATGCCGTTCCATGGTGGCGAACCCGCGGGCCATCAGCAGGGCGAAGGCCAGGATGGGGAGGCCAACCCAGATGACGGTTGTACCGATTCCGAGCGCCGTGAAGGTCACGACCATGATGAAGGCGAACAACATAACGGGCCAGCCGAGCAGGAGGTAGGCGATGGTACCCGCGAGTGGGGGACGGAAGGTGGATGTCGTGTTCATGGTTTCACTCTTCACCCCGGCGGGCCGTGTCCCCATCCCGCTGGCCCGAGACCTGGGGTGGGGCTGGCCCGACAGTTTCAGAGCAGCTCCTTGAACTTCTTGAAGAAAGATTTGTGTTTCGGGCCGTACGCCTTGACGTCCCCGAAGATGCAGACACCGGTCAGCACCAGCTCCGGGCCGCTCTCGTCCGGTTCCAGACCGGCCACCTTCACGTCCCCGAAGATGCAAGTGGTCTCGTTGCGGACTCGGACCCCGGCGGGAACCCGCAGGACCACATCGCCCATGGCCACCATGACGTTCAACTGGGAGGACGCGGAATCGAACACGGCTTTGGTCAGGTCCAGCTTCACGTCGCCGAAGACCGTGTTCACGTGGGTGTTGGCACGCACCCGCCAGCCCTCGCCCCGTTTTGCATCCCCGAAGATCGCGACGATGTTCTCACTTTCCGGTCCTGCCCCCGAAGGATCGACCAACACGCGTGGCTGGCCGTCCCGGGTGCTCTCCACCAGATACGAGGCGGGCTTGGCAGTGGTGGGCACCAGGTCGGTGGTGATCTCCCGCAGATCCCCGAAAGTTTTTGCTTCCCAGGTCCTGTTGAGGCGTTCGTCGTGTTCTTCGCGCGTCAGGCGACCATCGGAGTAGGCATCGGTCAACAGCTGTTCGATGGCCGTACGGTCCGCATCCGAGCAGCGTAGGTGGTCCGGTTGGGGCATGGGGGTCAGCTTACGCGGTTCCCAAGTGGCCCATGCAGGCCCGATCCGCTTCCCGGGGTAGGGTTGGTGCCCGTTCGGGTCGGATGGAAGGAGCGGTCGTGGGGGATACGTTCGTACACCTGCACTGCCACACGGAGTTCTCGATGCTCGACGGCGCCGCGCGCGTCCACGATCTGTTCAAGGGCGCGGAACGTATGGGCATGCCGGCGCTGGCGATCACGGATCACGGGAACCTCTACGGGGCCTACGAGTTCTACAAGGCATCCAAAAACTACGACGTCAAACCCATCATCGGTCTGGAGGCCTACCTCACCCCCCGTACCCATCGCACCGAACGCAAACGCGTGCAATTCGGTGACGGCACCGGAGACGACGTCGCATCGAAGGGCGCATACACCCACATGACGATGTGGGCCTCCGACAAGCAGGCCATGCACAACCTGTTCAAGCTCAGCTCTCGAAGCTCCCTGGAAGGATTCTTCTACAAACCCCGAGCCGACCGAGAACTCCTGAACGAATACGGCAAAGGGCTGATCGCCACCACGGGCTGCCCCTCGGGTGAGGTCCAGACCTTCCTTCGACTCGGCCAGTACGACAACGCACGGGCCGCGGCGGCGGAGTTCCGCGACATCTTCGGGGAGGGTAATTTTTACGTCGAATTGATGGATCATGGCTTGTCGATCGAGAACAAGGTGCGACGTGACCTGCTCCGCATCGCCAAGGACCTGAACCTACCTTTGGTGGCCACCAATGACCTCCACTACGTGCATGCCGAGGACGCCGATGCCCACGACACCCTGCTGTGCGTTTCGGCCGGTTCCCGCAAGGCCCAGACCGACCGGTTCAAATTCGATGGTTCCGGCTACTACCTTAAGAGCTCTGAGGAGATGCGAGCCTTGTTCAAGGACATCCCCGAGGCCTGTGATAACACCTTGGCCATCGCTGAACGCATCGAAACCGTCTTCGATGAGGGTATTGGCACGTACATGCCACGTTTCGACTGTCCAGAGGGCGAAACCGAGGACTCCTGGTTCCACAAGGAGGTGGAGAAGGGACTCCACCAGCGTTACCCCGACGGCATTCCCGACGCGGTCATCGAACGTGCCGAGTTCGAATCCGGAATCATCTCCAAGATGGGCTTCACCGGCTATTTTCTGGTGGTTGCGGACTTCATCAACTGGGCTAAGAACAACGGCATCCGAGTGGGTCCCGGACGGGGATCGGGGGCTGGATCCATGTGCGCCTATGCCATGCGCATCACCGACCTCGATCCTCTCGAGCACGGCCTGCTGTTCGAGAGGTTCCTCAACCCCGAACGCATCTCCATGCCGGACTTCGACATCGACTTCGACGATCGCCGCCGCGGCGAGGTGATCCAGTACGTCACCCACAAGTACGGCTCCGACAAGGTTGCCCAGATCATCACCTACGGCTCCATCAAAGCGAAGGCCGCTGTCAAGGATGCATCCCGGGTGCTGGACATGCCGTTCGCCGTCGGGGAGCGGATCACCAAGGCCATGCCTGCCGACGTCATGGGCAAGGGGGTTCCGCTGCCGGACCTGTTCAACCCGGAACACAAACGCTACGCCGAGGGTCAGGAGTTCCGGGACCTCTACGACTCGGACCCGGACGTCAAGACCGTGGTCGAGGCGGCCAAGGGAATCGAGGGCCTGAAACGCCAGTGGGGTGTGCACGCCGCAGGGGTGATCATGTCGAATGCCCCCCTGCAGGACGTCATCCCGGTGATGAAACGGGAATCCGACGGTGCCATCATCACCCAGTTTGACTACCCGGGATGCGAATCCCTCGGGTTGATCAAGATGGACTTCCTGGGGTTGCGGAACCTCACAGTGATCGCCGATGCGGTGAACAACATCAAGATCAACCGCGACATCGATATCGTGCTGGAGGATCTTCCCCTGACCGATTCGGCCACCTATGATCTGCTGCAACGCGGCGATACCCTGGGGGTCTTCCAGCTCGATGGTGGCCCGATGCGACAGCTCCTGCGTTCCATGCAGCCCGACTGCTTTGAAGACATCTCCGCCGTCGGCGCGCTCTATCGCCCCGGTCCCATGGGGGCCGACTCGCACAACAAATACGCGCGACGCAAGACTGGACGCGAGAAGGTGGAACCGATCCACCCGGAGCTCGCCGAAGCCCTCGAACCGATCCTGGGGGAAACCTATGGCCTGATCGTCTATCAGGAACAGGTGATGGCGATCGCCCAGCAACTTGCCGGATATACGCTGGGCGCCGCCGACATGCTTCGCCGCGCTATGGGCAAGAAGAAGAAGGCGGAGCTGGACGCCCACTACGAACGCTTCAGCAAGGGCATGCAGGAACGAGGGTTCAGTCAGGAACCCATCGACGTGCTCTGGAACATCCTGCTGCCTTTCTCGGATTACGCCTTCAACAAGGCTCACTCAGCCGCCTACGGGGTGGTTTCCTACTGGACTGCTTACCTGAAGGCGAACTATCCGACCGAGTACATGGCGGCCTTGCTGCAGTCGGTCCGCGATGACAAAGACAAGTCCGCCGGCTACCTGGCGGAGTGTCGTCGCATGGGAATTCACGTCCTGCCGCCCGACGTCAATTCCTCCGAGATCGCCTTCACCCCGGTCGGAAAGGACATCCGTTTCGGCCTGGGGGCCGTCCGCAACGTCGGCGACAAGGTGGTTTCCGCGTGGACCACGGAACGGGCCCGGGCTGGAAAGGCCAAGGACTTCTACGACTTCCTCGACAAGGCGCCCCTGCTGATGTGCAACAAGCGGGTGATCGAGTCGCTGATCAAGGCAGGTGGGTTCGACGAGCTGGGACACAGCAGGAGGTCGCTGATGACCGTCCACGAGGATGCCGTCGACTCGGTCATCGAACTCAAGAAGAACGAGGAACACGGGCAGTTTGACCTCTTCGGAGAATTCGGCGGTGATGGCGAGGAAGGTGGTCTCGACAGGCAACCCGTCCCCGACCTGGACGAATGGGACAAGCGCACGAAACTGGCCTTCGAGCGGGAGATGCTCGGACTCTATGTCTCTGACCACCCGCTCAACGGCTTGGAACATGTGCTGCTTCAGCACGGCAAACATTCGGTTTCGAGTCTCGCTGCGGAAGGCGGATTCCGAGGCGAGACCACCGTGTGCGGGCTCATCACCTCGGTGACCAGACGGGTCAACAAGAAAGGGGCCTTCTACGCGGTCCTCATGCTGGAGGACCTGGAGGCCAGCATCGAGGTCACGGTCTTCCCGAAGGTCTATGATGCGGTGGCCCAGTATTTGGCGCCGGACACCATCGTCGCGGTCAAGGGAGTGGTCGAGGATTCGGAGGATCGGGCACGGATGCGAGCTCAGGACGTGCACGCCCCGCAGGTGAGCGCTGACGGCGGCCTGGGGCCGGTGGTGCTGACCTTGCCGACGATGCGTTGCACTCCAGGGGTTGTCGGCAACCTCAAGCAGGTGCTGTCGGGCCATCCCGGGTCGGCGGAGGTACATCTCCAGCTCCGCAACGGTGACCGGCTCACCACCTTCCGGCTCGGCAATGGTTTCCATGTTGCCCCGAGCTCGCCGCTGTTCGCCGATCTGAAGGCACTCCTGGGACCGAATGCGGTGTCCTTCGGGAGGGGAGCTACTCATGGCTGAGGCCCGCCCTTCCCGGGCCATGCCACGCCTGCTGTGGCGTGTGCTTCAGTTCCTCGGGGTGCTGCTGGGGCTGGGAGTTCTGTGTGCCCTCATCTGGGCATGGCTCGCGCGTAGGCCCGGGTATCTCGTGTCCCAGGAACTCGGAGCGAGCCTGCCGGAACGAGGGCTCGCCGAGGTCTTTTCGACGGATGCGCTGTTCGCGCTGCTCGCCGCTCTCAGTGGTATCGCAATCGGGTTGATCTCCTGGTGGTGGTTCAGGGACCGCGGCTGGTGGGTGTGTGTGGCGGCTGTCGGTGGAGCGCTGGCGGTCTGTCTGCTCACATGGCTGGGCGGGATGTGGATCCTGCCGCCGACCTTCGACGCCCGCCTGGCTGCGGCTTCTGCTGGGGACATCATCCCAATCGACCTGACCCTACATTCGATGTCCGCTCTGCTGGTGGGGCCGTTCTGCGCCATCACCCCCGTGATGCTGCTCGCAGCGTTCTGGCCTGAATCGCCACCACATCAGGTACCGCCATCGGAACCTCGGAGGATCGCGGCGGTAGACTGACCGACTGTGCTTAGAACGGTTGACCTGACCGACCTCGTGGGTGACTATCGCGCCCATATTCCCCGAGCGGCTTTGGACGTCGCGGGAGCCATGGATGCGGTACGGGAGGTGTGCGACGCAGTCCGTGAGCGAGGAACTGAGGCACTTGCCGAGTACTCGCATCGCTTCGACGGTGTGGTTCCCGTGACCTTTCGGGTGCCGGAGCGGGTTCTGGCGAAGGCCGCCGAACAACTCGACCCAAAGCTCCGGGAAGCCTTCGAGGAATCCATCAGGCGTCGCCGCGTGGTCGCCGAAACTCTGGAATGTGATCCCGACCCCGCCCCCGTGGTCCTGGCCGAGGGTGCCCGGGTGGGGGTGCGTAATATTCCTGTCGAACGGGTCGGTCTCTACGTGCCGGGCGGGCTCGCTCCGCTGGCCTCCAGCGTGATCATGAACGTCGTCCCTGCCCGGGTGGCCGGTGTCCGGGAAATAGCTGTCGCATCCCCGCCGCAGGCCGGTTTCGGCGGCTGGCCGCACCCGAACATCCTCGCGTTGTGTCACATGCTCGGCGTTGAGGAGGTCTACGCCGTCGGCGGGGCCCAGGCAATCGCGATGTTCGCCTATGGTGTGGCCGGCCTCTGCGCACCTGTCGCCATGGTCACCGGTCCCGGGAACATTTACGTGGTGGCTGCGAAACGGTTGGTGCGGGGAATTGTGGGCATCGATTCCGAGGCCGGACCCACCGAGATCGCCATTATCGCGGACTCCTCCGCGAATCCCGCCTACGTGGCCGCCGACCTGATCTCCCAGGCCGAACATGACCCGATGGCCGCATCCGTCCTGATCACGGACTCCCCTGAACTCTCCGACTTGGTGGCGGTCGAGCTGGGCTCTCAGGTTGCCGCCACAAAACACCGGGAGCGGATCCGCACCGCTCTGACGGGTCAACAGTCAGCTGTACTGCTGGTGCGTGACCTCGACCAGGCGGTTGATGTGGCTGACGCCTACGCCGCAGAGCACCTGGAGATCCAAACCCGCGACGCCGGAAAGGTAGCTGCCCGGATCAACAATGCTGGTGCCATCTTCGTCGGCAATTTCTCGCCCGTCAGCCTCGGCGACTACTCGGCTGGCTCTACCCATGTCCTGCCGACCGCGGGCTGCGCGTGCCACGGATCGGGCCTGACCGTGCGCTCCTTCATGCGCACCGTGCACGTCATCGACTACTCGGTGCAGGCCCTGAATGACATCGCTGACGGGATCGAACGGTTCGCGCTGGCCGAGGACCTACCCGGGCACGCCGCGGCGATCACGGTCAGGACGAGGCGATGAGCGGCTTCTCCAGCCTGCCGCTCCGGGAAGACCTGGTGGGGGAGGAGCCCTACGGCGCACCGCAGATTGACGTGCCCGTGGTCCTCAACGTCAACGAGAACCCCTATCCGCCCTCCAGAGAATTGAGGCGGGCCATGGGGGAGGCCATCCAGGAAGCCGCGGCGACGATGAACCGCTACCCGGACCGGGAAGCGGTAGCACTTCGTGAGGACCTGGCGGCCTACCTTGGCAATGGTCTGACTGCTCGCAACGTCTGGGTGGGAAACGGATCCAACGAGATCATGGGGCAGCTGCTGACCGCTTTCGGCGGGCCGGGCCGCAGGATGCTGACCTTCACCCCCACCTACTCCATGTACCCCGAGTACGCGCGCAACACCTGCACCGCCTACGTGACCGAACCCCGCAACCCGGACTTCACCGTGGATGCCGGCTTGGTGCTCTCCGCCGTGGAACATCACACCCCGACCGTGGTCGTCATCACCACCCCGAACAATCCGACCGGCACCTGCACCGCCCCGGAGGTGATCGATGAGATCTGCTCCGCCACGGACGCGATCGTCGTGGTCGACGAGGCCTATCAGGAGTTCTCCCGCCGCCCCGGGGCATTGTCGCTGCTGGCCAGACATCCCAGGCTCGTGATCACTCGCACCATGTCGAAGGCCTTCGCCATGGCCGGTGGACGCGTCGGATACCTGGCAGCCGCCCCGGAGGTCGTGGACGCCTGCCGGATTGTGCGGCTGCCCTACCACATGAGCCTCCAGACCCAGGTCCTGGCCCGGGTGGCCCTTGCACACCGGGACGAACTGCTGGCCCAGGTGGAGGAACTGGCCGAGGAGTGCCGGGCCTTCCAGGGCTGGCTGCGGGGCCACGGCTACGAGGTGGTGCCCTCGGAGGCGAACTTCGTGCTGTTCGGGCGCTTCACGGACCGCCACGCCGTGTGGCAGGGACTGCTGGATCAAGGGGTGCTGATCCGCGAGACCGGACCCGAGGGATTCCTGCGGGCCTCCGTAGGCACCCCCCGGGAAATGGCGGCCCTGAAACGGGCCATCGCCGAGATCAATCCGGAAGGACGTCATTCATGAGCCGCACCGCAACCAGGTCCCGGACCACCAGCGAATCAGAGATCACCGTCACCCTCGACCTGGACGGAACCGGCCTGAGCCGGATCTCGACCGGGGTCGGTTTCTACGATCACATGCTCACCGCGCTGTCCAGGCACTCCCTGATTGACCTCGACATCCAGGCCAGCGGAGACGTACACATCGACGGACACCACGTCGTCGAGGACACCGCGATCGTGCTCGGTCAGGCGCTGGGCGAAGCCCTCGGGGACAAACGCGGCATCCGGCGCTACGCGGACGCCACCGTGCCCCTCGACGAGGCCCTGGCGCACTGCGTGGTCGACGTGGCGGGACGCCCCTACGTGGTGTGCTCGGGCGAACCCGAGGGACAGGCCTACGCCCGCATCGGCGGATCGGGTGTCACCTACGCGGGTTCCATGACCTACCACGTTTTCGAGTCCCTTGGTGTGAACGCTGGCTTGTGCATCCACCTGCGGCTCCTCGCAGGTCGTGACCCCCATCACATCGTCGAGGCCGAGTACAAGGCCCTGGCCCGCGCTTTGCGTGATGCCGTCGCCCTCGACCCGCGCGTTGTGGACGTGCCCTCCACGAAGGGGGCGCTCTGAAACCCCGGGTGGGATTGTTCGACTACGGATCGGGCAACCTGCATTCTGCAGCACGTGCCTTGGCGGCGGCCGGGGGCAAGGTTGTGCTGACCGCGGACATCCAGGAACTGGCGGGATGCGATGCGCTGGTGGTGCCCGGCGTCGGGGCCTACGCCGCCTGCATGGCGGGGCTGCAGGCTGCCGGGGGATCGGAGCTGCTGGAGGGGTGGCTGCCCACCGGGAAACCGCTGCTGGGCATCTGCGTGGGACACCAGATTCTCTTCGAGGAGGGCACCGAGCACGGCATCTGCACCGCCGGTCTCGGCCTCTGGCCAGGAACCGTGCGCCCCCTGACGGCCCGCCGGCTTCCGCACATGGGCTGGAACCGCGTCGAGGTTCCCCCCGGCAGTCGTCTGTTTTCCGGCATCGAGGACGAACGGTTCTATTTCGTTCACAGCTACGCGGTGACCCAGATGTCGGGAACTGACGGCACCCTGGTGACCACCGCCACTCACGAGGTTCCCTTTGTGGCCGCAGTGGAGCGCGGGAACGTCTGTTCTACCCAGTTCCATCCGGAGAAATCCGGGGAAGCCGGCGCACGGCTGCTGCGCAACTGGCTGGGACTGTAGGCCCTTCAGGACGCCAGCTGATCCACCAGTTGAGGTAGCCCGATGGCTGCGGTGGTGCACCAGTGCAGGTCACAGTCCAGGTTGGTGGGATTCGGGTTGACCGCCACCACGAACGCCCCGGCACGTGCCGCCAACCCGGGTAGGGCGGCTGCCGGATAGACGATTGAGGAGGTCCCCACCACCAGGGCCAGGTCGGCTAGCTGGGCGGCCTCCACGGAGGCGTCGATGTCGGTTGCGTCCAAGGGCTCGCCGAAGAACACGATGCTCGGCCTGAGGTCGCCCCCACAAGATTCGCAGGGGGATGGCTGGACGCGCAGGACCGGTTCCCTGGAGGCCATTGACAGGTCCGGCTGGCCGGGAAGACCGCAGTCGATGCAGTGGAAACGGTCGAGCCTGCCGTGGAGATGGGAGAGCACCGCCGAGCCTGCTCGCTCATGGAGGTCATCAATGTTCTGAGTGACGATGTCTATGTGTTGCTGAGAAAGTCCTTGGCCCTCTAAATCCGCCCAGCGGGCCAGCGCTTCGTGCCCTGCGTTCGGGGATGTGGAGTTCACGATCCCGATGCGCCACAGGTACCAGGCCCACACCAGCTCGGGATCTGCACGCCACCCCTCCTCGGTGGCCATCGCCTCGGGGGAGTATCGGAACCACAGACCAGCTGATTCATCACGGAAAGTGGGGACTCCCGACTCCGCCGACATACCAGCCCCGGTCAGCACCAGGATTCTGCGAGCTGAGCGCGCTCGTTCCAGCAACTCGGGGGGAAGCGGTTCCAGTTTCTGGCGGTTCATGTCCCTACTCTTGCACAGCGCCACCGCGCATGGACCCCGTGCGCAGGGATGGGGACGGTCTGCGGAAGCTGGGTGCAGGGCCGGCCTGCCGACCTATATCTGGTGAGTCACCCACTCCGGGTGGGAATATTCTGACTTGGTGAAGACCTTGGTGACCGGATTCGAACCCTTTGGCGGTTCCGACCGCAATCCTTCCGCGGAACTGATCACCCGGCTCGAGGGTGAAGCCATCACCGTGGTGCTTCCGGTGGAGTTTGAAGCGGTGAGAAAAGTGGTTCCGGATCTGCTGGCCGAGCATCGCCCCACCCATGTGGTGTGTCTGGGCTTGTCCGGCTGCGCAACGGGACTGACCCTGGAGCGGGTCGCCATCAACCTGATCGACGCCCGTATTCCTGACAACGCTGGGGACCAACCCGTGGACCGACCGGTGATTCCCGGTGCTCCAGCGGCCCGGTTCTCCACCCTGCCCGTGAAAGCCATGCTGCGTGCCGTGCAGGCCACCGGGATTCCAGGAGAACTCTCTCTCAGCGCCGGAAGCTATGTCTGCAACGCTCTGCTTTATCACGTGCTGCACGCGGCTGCCGCCTTCCCCCGGGACATTCGACCGAGATGTGGATTCATCCACGTTCCCTTGGAGGACGCTGTCGACCTCGATTCCCAGGAACGAGGCCTCAGAGCAGCCATGGCGCACCTCGACGTTTCTGAGATTCATTTCGCGGACGGCGAGCTCTGTTAGAACCTCTTCGTGCTTTTAACCCCGGCTGGCGGCTCTCTGCCATGCAGACCAGCTTCGCGGTAGGGTTGCGCGTCGTGGAAGCATTGCAGTTGTTGCCCGCAGTCGATGTGCAGGATGGTCGGGCCGTTCAACTCGTCCAAGGCGTTGCAGGTACCCAGAAGGAATTCGGGGATCCGCTGGCAGCGGCACTCAGGTGGCAGGAAGAAGGCGCGTCCTGGATTCATCTGGTTGATCTCGACGCCGCCTTCGGGTGTGGCTCCAACGCCGCTCTGCTCGCCGAGATCATTGGCGCACTGGACGTAGACGTTGAACTCTCCGGGGGAATTCGGGATGACGCATCCTTGGAGCTGGCCCTCCGCACCGGGTGTCGACGGGTGAACATCGGTACCGCCGCCCTGGAACGACCGGAATGGTGCGAACAGATCATCGATACCCACGGCGACCGCGTCGCCATCGGACTGGACGTGCGCGGAGAGAAGCTCGCTGCTCGCGGCTGGATCACAGAGGGGGGGCCGTGGGTCGAGACCCTCGACCGGTTGGCCGCAGCCGGGTGTCGGCGTTTTGTGGTCACCGACGTCAACTCTGACGGCATGTTGACCGGTCCGAACCTCGACCTGTTGGGTGATGTCTGTGCCCGCACCGACGCCGCCGTGATCGCGTCCGGTGGTATCTCCACCCTGGACGATCTGCGCGCCCTGCGAGGGCTCGTCCGTGACGGCGTGGAGGGGGCCATAGTCGGCACCGCCCTCTACCTCGGCAGGTTCACTCTGGCCGAGGCCATCGAAGTCGCTGGCCCGCAGCAGATTGGAGGGGCGGCATGAGTCCCGCACCACGCACCAGTTTCGGAGCCTCAGAGTCGACACGCCTGCACACCCCGCCGCTGCTGACCGGGCGGATCGCTGAATTGCTCGCGGGCAAGAAGATTGCCATGACAGGCGTCACCGGTTTCATCGGTGAGCAGATGCTCTGGAAGTTCCTCACCGAGTGCCCGGACACGACCACGGCGGTGCTGGTACGCCGCAAGGGCTCCCTGTCCGCCACACAACGTGTCGCATCGCTGCTGAAAAAGAAGATCTTCAAGGATCTCGTCGCCGAAGCAGGTTCCGTGGAGAAGCTGATGGCTGATCGCATCGATGTGATCGAAGGGGATCTCCCGGACGCACCGGAGCTACCACGCGACATCGACGTAATGGTTCACTGTGCAGGAGACGTCTCCTTCGACCCGCCCATCGACGCTGCGTTCAAGACCAACGTGCTCGGCGTCAAGGCGTTGCTGAAACGATTTCGTGAATCCTGTTCCGACGAGAACGGCAATCTAGTGCGCGTCCCGCACTACGTCCACATCTCGACGGCCTACACCGCGGGGCGTCGCAGGGGACCTATCCCGGAGGCCGCCCACCCCCACGAGGTGGACTACGAGGCCGAGACCCGGGCCGCTTTGGCGATGACGGATCTCGTCGAGGCCCGGTCCCGCACATCCGAGCAGCTGACGGCGCTGCGCAAGGAGGCCGAGAAACTGCACCGCCGCGCCGGGTACCTCACCACCAGCGAGGACACCGAAAGGCGACGCCTCGAGTGGGTGAAGAAGGAATTGGTGGCTGCGGGCACGGAACGGGCCCGTTCGCTGGGGTGGACCGATGTCTACACCTTCGCCAAAGCGATGGGTGAGGTGGTCGTTGCGGACCTGTGCCATGACATGCAGGTCTCGATTGTCCGCCCTGCCATCGTGGAGTCGTCGCTGAAATACCCCTACCCGGGATGGATCGAGGGCTTCAAGATGGCCGATCCGATCATCCTGGCCTATGGGCGAGGACAGTTGCCGGAGTTCCCGGCTTCCCCGGATGCCGTGATCGACATCATTCCCTGTGACTACGTGGTCAACACCATCGTTGCGGTCTGCGCTACCCAACCGAAGGTGGGGGAACCGGAGTTCTACCACTGTTCCTCGGGGGCCAGAAACCCCCTGACCTTCCGTGGTATCTACGAACACATCCGCTCCTACTTCTCGCGTCACCCATACCGCGATGGGCAGGGCACCCACCAATTGGCGACGTGGAACTTTCCGGGACCGGAACCGGTGGAACGCAAGCTTTGGTTTGCGGAAAAAGGGGTCGCGATAGGCAATTGTCTGCTGGGATTCGCTCCACGCGGGAAGAGGACCCGCGCGGCTGCCCGGGCTCTCGACAAGACCGCGAAGCAGCTGGACTTTCTCAACAGGTACCTGGGTCTCTACGGTGAGTATCTCCAATCCGAACTGCACTTCGTCGATGACTGCACCCTTGCACTGCACAACAGCCTTCATGAGAAGGACCGCGAGGTCTTTGGGTTCGATTCGGGAAATCTCGGCTGGACTCACTACCTGGAAGACGTTCATGCCCCGGCCATCACCGATCCCGTACGCCGTCTCGAGGCTGCCCGGCGTCGTCGCAAAGCCCGCTCCGCCACCTACCGGGACCTTAAACCCGCCAAACCTGGAACGGTGCTGGCAGCCTTCGATCTAGATGGCACCGTGATGACCACCAATGTCATCGAAACCTACCTGTGGTTGAAGCTGCCTGAGCTTTCCCTGACGCAGCGTGCGGGGGAATTGATGAGGGTTGTCGCTCAGCTCCCCAACTACCTGGGCGCCGAACGCAAGGATCGTGGCGTCTTCCTGCGGCAGGTCTATCGCCGCTATGAGGGCGCACGGTTGGATGAGCTGGAACACTTCGTCGATGAACGTTTGACGTCTTTCGTATTGGACCGAACCTCGCCCGAAGCGGTCCGGCGTATCCGGGAGCATCGGGAGGCGGGACACACCACGATCCTGCTCACTGGTGTCATCCGCCCCTTGACCAGACCGTTCGAGGGGCTTTTCGACCACATCGTCGCCGCCGATCTGGCGACGGATGAGGATGGGGTGTGCACCGGTTTCCTGACCGGACCTCCCATGGTGGGGGATTCCCGGGCAGCCTGGCTCACCCATTACGCTGGCCTCCACGGCGTTGATCTGTCAGCATCCTTCGCATACGCGGACAGCCACGTTGACCTGCCGATGTTGCGTTCTGTCGGCAATCCCGTTGCGGTCAGCCCCGATATCGGCTTGATGCGTGCCGCAAAGGAGTCCGGTTGGTCCATCATCGAGTGGCCTTCTCATGCGATGCACCCCAGATGGAAGCTACCGTCATGAGTCGTCCCGGCTTTGCGCTGAAGGTCGACGAGCACACCCCACAGCTGCTCACCCTTGCGGGGGACAGAGTTCGTCTGCAGCGTTTTCCTATCGGAACCGAGGTGATCTACCCTCCACAGCCCGTTGCCTCCTCGGACCCCGTCGCTCTGGTTGAGGGGGCTCTCGCGAATCCCGTCGACAGCGCATCTTTGGAAAAGTTGCTGCGGCCCGACATGAAGCTGACACTCGTGGTGGGCAATGTCGACCCGGTGCAGCCGAGGATGCGTTTCGACATCAGACGCACCATCCTTGAGCGCGTTCTCGAGCATGCCGCCAGAGCACAGGTAGACGATGTTGCCATCGTGGTGGCAGGTGGTCTGGGGCCCCGTTGGGGCGGTCAGGAGATCGTTGAGGCCCTCGGGGATCGTGTCGCTACGTCTTTTCTTCCCGAGGGAAGAATCATCAGCCATGACGTGACTGCGGAGGATTTGGTTACTGTTGTCACCTTGTCTGGGGAACCTGTCAGGGTGAATTCGCGAATCGCGGAGTCGGACCTGGTGGTGTCTGTGGACATCTGCCATGGTCCGAGAGAACCGATGTCGTTGGCGGTTGGGGCAACCGATGTGGCCACCATCAACCGTGTCTGCGGATTCGCTGGTAGTGATTCAGCACGTCGGGAGATCGTCACGGCGATTCACGGTGCCATTCCCATTTTTTCAGTGGTCGCGGTGCTCGGACAGCCCTACCTTGGGCGTCAGCTGAGTTTCATGAACCACTGCGAGTGGGAGTGGCGGTTTCCCGAACAGGTCGCCTATGCAACAGCTCGTCAGTTCGTCTCTCTGATGCCTCGGCAGGGTACTCAGAAACTTTATGCGGCGCCGCGAGCGGATTATGAACTCTGTGATGTGATCGGAGGCGCTCCCACGCAGGCAGCTGCCCGCGCCGCAGAGGTGTGGCGGGCCGCCAATACCGTAGCGGCGCCGCAAACCGGAATCCTCCTGACCTCTGTGTGGGGTAGCAGTTTCGATCCGGGGGATCCTGTGGGATCACCTGTCAATGCTGCGCACCAAGCCCTGTGCGATGCGGGAACTGATGCGGAGCATTCCTTTCTGCGGAACGACGGGGTGCTCATCGCGTTTCATCCGCTCGGCCGAATCTTCCCGAACCGGGTTCTCACCCCGGCTGCCGATTTCTTCACCAAGGTGCTTCCTGTCACGAAGGAACCGACCGAGATTCATGAAAGATGTGAACCCCAGGTCCTCGACGACGGCTGGTATGTGAAGCTCTACCGCAACCACAATGCATGGCATCCGTTGGCCGTTTTCCACACCTGGTACGAGATTCGCCGTGCAGCCAGCCGACTGGCTGATGTCATCTGGGTGGGAGCGGACCGTGAAACCACCCGTATCCTCGGTCAGCGGGCAGCGACCACGTTGGATGACGCACTCGAGCTGGCCTGGCAGATCACCGGTGACCGAGAGCCCGCCACCTACCTGCACGGGCCCGGACGGATCCTCGGGGAGCCTCGGTGATCACCTGGTTCTCTGACATGCTGGGGTTCGCCCGGACGGGATTCGGGCTCGTGCAGCGACGTCCGACAGACGCACCACACCCTGTGGGGCACAAACGCAACCGTTTGGCACGCTCAGACCTGACCGAAACCCCAAACCCGTTCAACCCTTTGACCTGGCGCTTGGACTACCAGGTGGCCGGTCTCGATTCGTTGACAGGAGTGGAGGGGCCGGTTGTCTTCGCAGTCAATGGACAAGGAGTCCTTGACTGGCAGGTTCTGAAAGCTGTGCTGCCCGCCCGGCTGCGCACGACCACCCGGAGCGTCAATCGTGCGCTGGCGAAGGGCCGAAGCATCGTCGTCTTCTCTGAACCCTCACTCATCGACGGCGGGGTGGGGGAATTCACCACGCTGCTGGCGGAACTGGCAACCGAGCACAATGTGCCGATAATTCCTGTGGCGATCGTCGGGACCTTCAAACTGAACGAGGTGCTGAAGCTGGCTCTGAGGCGAAGGCCCCGGATCTCCGTGCGGTTCGGCTCACCGATCTATGTCCGGGGCAGGTCGGTCACGGAAACAACCGACGTACTCCAGGGGGCGATAGGTGCGCTTTTTCACAGCGAGGAGCTCTCATGGTGGGCGGTCCGAAGGCATGCTCCCATGGCTAGCGGCGAGCCTATGCCCCGCTGGCGTAGGCTCTGGCAACAGACGGCACCGCGTCCCGATCGGCAGCGGCGCATCTGGAAGAGTGATGGGTGAGGAGGAGTCGTGGATCCCTACATCGAGAACAATCTCGCATGGCGCATTCTCACCCAAGATGACTGGGAGGATCTTCTCTCCTTGAGAGCCCAGCTGGAAGCTCTGGACGACCTCGTGTTACCCGCTACCGACCGGGTGATCGGAGAAAGTGTGCAAACCGTGACTCCGGGAGATGCCATCGGCGGTTGGGACTCCTACGGAAATCTGTCGGCATTCGGGTGGAACATCCCGGAACCGGGAAGCCATCCTGCGAAACTTTTTCTGCTTGGCGGGGTCCACCCAACCCACAGATATCAGGGAATTGGGCGTGCATTGTTGGCCTGGCAGGAGGAGAGGGCGCTCACCTGGCGGGACGAGCATCATCCAGGGGAGCCGATCTGGCTCGGCTCCTACGTGGAAGCGGATCAGGTCTGCCTGCGACATCTTCTTCTGGAACGAGGATTCTTGGCGGAACGCTACTTCTTCGACATGCACAGAGAATTGTTTGACCTTCCCAGGCCACACGACATTCCCGGGCTGGTCTTTGAGAACTTCAGTCCAGAACGCAGCCACCAGGTGCTGCAACTGCACAATTCGTGCTTCAGCGCCCAGATAGACGATGATGCATGGGCGGAGTCACTGAAAGAGGAGACCTTCCGCAGCGACTGGTCATGGATCGCGATCAGCGGGGACGAAGTCGTCGGATACTGTCTGTCGGGGACCGACGACGCCGCGGGACTGGACGGTGTGATGGAGGGGTGGTGCGACCGGTTGGGTGTAGCTAGGGCCCATCGACATCACGGAGTGGCTCAGGCCCTGCTGTGCAGGTCCCTTCATTCGATGGCTGCATCCGGTTGTCCTGCTGCGGGAATCGGGGTTGACACCCGCAACCGTGCGGTCGCGGACTGGCTGCACCGGGTGCTGGGGTATGAGGAGCGCGACAGCGTGACTCTGTTCGGAAAGAGCATCCCGGCTGCTTGAGATAAGCTCGCTCAAGCAAAATTGACCTCTACCCGAAGGGCGGGATGCATGAGCGGACACTCCAAATGGGCTACGACCAAACACAAGAAGGCGGTCATTGACGCCAAACGCGGCAAGCTGTTCGCCAAGCTGATCAAGAACGTTGAGGTGGCGGCCCGGCTGGGCGGTGGGGACCCAAGTGGCAACCCGACGCTCTACGACGCCATTCAGAAGGCCAAGAAGTCCAGCGTCCCCAACGACAACATCGACCGCGCTGTGAAACGTGGCTCCGGCGCCATATCCGGCGGCGCCGACTACGAGACGATCATGTACGAGGCCTACGGGCCCTCTGGGATCGCGATCCTGATCGAATGCCTGACCGACAACCGTAACCGCTCCGCCTCGGACGTGCGTGTCGCGGTCACCCGCAACGGCGGCACCATGGCGGATGTCGGATCGGTGCAACGCCTGTTCGCCCGCAAGGGAGTGGTCGTGGTTCCCAAACGGCAGGAGAGCAAAGAGGTCACGGAGGATGACCTGCTCGAAGCGGCCATCGAGGCTGGTCTTGAAGAGGTCAACGACGAGGACGAGGCCTGGGAGGTGGTCTGCGATCCTGGCGACACGGTGGAGGTCCGCAAGGCCATCGAGGCGGCGGGATTTGACTACGACTCCTCGGAGGTGCAGTTCGTTGCCTCCTTCGACCAGGAGATCGACACCGTGGAACTCGCCCAGAAAATCTTCCGTATCATCGATGCCCTCGAGGACTCCGATGACGTACAGAACGTCTTCACCAACCTAGACCTCACGCCGGAGGTGGCGGCTGCCCTCGATTCCGGGGATTGATCGTCTATAATCCGAACTGATGTTCGAGAGAAAGCGCATTCTGGGTATAGACCCTGGCCTCACCCGTTGCGGTATCGGCGTGGTTGATGGCACTGTGGGGCGGCCCCCCGTCTTCGTCGCGGTCGGGGTCGTACGCACCAGCCCGGGCCTGGATGTGGCTCATCGGTTGCTCCAGGTGGAGGCTGGACTCGAACAATGGTTCACCGAACACACCCCCGACGTGGTTGCAATCGAACGCGTGTTCGCCCAGCACAACACGGCATCCGTGATCGACACGGCGCAGGCTGCGGGGGTCGCCGCTCTGGTTGCGGCCCGGCGCGGGCTTCCTGTCACCTTCCACACCCCGAGCGAGGTCAAGGCGGCCGTCACCGGCTCGGGACGAGCTGACAAGTCCCAGGTGACTTCCATGGTCACCGCGATCCTGAGGCTCAATTTGCCGCCCCGACCGGCGGACGCAGCTGATGCCTTGGCTCTGGCCGTCTGTCACGCCTGGCGAGGCGGTCATACCAATCGATATGCGGCGCTGGTCGCGGCCGCGAGAGGAGAACGATGATCTCCCAGTTGACGGGTACCGTGACAGCTGCGGGAGCCGCCTGGTTCGTGATTGATGTCGGCGGGGTGGGTTTCCGTGGACACTGCACACCGGCCACGGCAGCCGCGCTGCGCCCGGGGGAGACGAGAGCCATCCACACTTCCCTTGTCGTGCGTGAGGACTCGCTGACGTTGTTCGGCTTTGGCGGCGAATCCGAGCGGGAGGCATTCGAGCTGGTGCAGAGCGCATCGGGAGTGGGTCCCAGACTCGCTTTAGCCATCTGCTCCGTGCTGTCACCGGGCGACTTGAAACGAGCGATTCTCGCAGGCGACCTGCGTGCTCTGTGCCGAGTGCCCGGGATCGGCAACAAAAGCGCTCAGAAGCTGGTGCTGGAACTCAAGGACAAGGCAGGTCTGCTCGCCCTGGAAGAAGCGGAGCCGGAGGCTGTGAGCCCCGGTGTGGTGAACGAATCGTGGCGTGATCAGGTCCTGGAGGGCCTTCAGGGGCTCGGCTGGTCCACAAAGGAGGCCGGAACCGCGTGTGATGCCGTTGCAGATCTGGCAGCCGAGGGCGCAAGTGTGGCTCAACTGATGAGGGCTGCCCTCGGGGCATTGGCCAAACGCTGAGGAGGAAATCATGGATTTCTCTGAGGTGGATCCTGTCGGTCGTTCTGAGGAGAAGGACTTTGAGGCAGCTCTGCGGCCCAAGCGTCTGAGCGAGTTCGAGGGGCAACCCCGGGTTCGCGACCAACTTGGTCTGGTCCTGGCCGCGGCCAGGCATCGGGGCAGCAGCCCGGATCACGTGCTGCTTTCAGGGCCTCCAGGTTTGGGAAAAACCACTCTGGCGATGATCATCGCGGCGGAGCTCGGGGTGAATCTGCGCATCTCGTCAGGTCCCGCCATCCAACACGCAGGGGATCTGGCAGCGATCCTCTCGGGCCTCGACGAGGGTGATGTGCTGTTCCTCGACGAGATCCACCGACTCGCCCGCCCCGCCGAGGAGATGCTCTACCTCGCCATGGAGGACTTCCGGGTCGATGTTGTGGTCGGCAAAGGACCAGGGGCGACTGCCATACCGATAGATCTGCCCGCCTTCACTCTGGTTGGAGCAACAACCCGGGCGGGTCTGCTGCCGGGGCCGTTGCGGGATCGGTTCGGTTTTACCGCGCAGCTGGAATTCTACGATGCCGCAGACCTGGCAGGCATCGTCGCGGTATCGGCTGTGAAGTTGGGGGTGCAGCTGAAGGATGTGGCCGCCAAAGAGATCGCGGGCCGGTCGCGCGGTACTCCCCGGATCGCGAACCGCCTGCTGCGACGGGTTCGTGACTATGCCCAGGTGGGGGGACACCGGGAGGTGGAACGTGAGCATGCCCGGGCTGCCCTTGAACTGTATGAGGTGGATGAACGCGGCCTGGACCGACTCGACAGGGGAGTGCTGCGCAACTTGTGCACCCTGTTCGACGGAGGTCCCGTCGGCCTATCCACCTTGGCGCTCAGCGTGGGGGAGGAAACCGAGACCGTCTCCGAGGTGGCGGAGCCCTTCCTGATCCGTGAGGGCCTGATGATGCGCACCCCGCGTGGCCGGATCGCCACCGCGGCTGGTTGGCGACATCTCGGTCTGCGCCCTCCGGTCGGTGAGCCTTCATTGTTCGAGTGAGCTATTCTGACCCACGGCAAACCCGCCAACCGCCTCGTTAGGAATGAACAGATGCCAGGTCTCGATCTGCTTTTGATGCTCGTCCTCTTTGCGGGCGCCGTATATTTCTTGATGATTCGGCCCCAGCAGAAGCGCATGCGTGAACACCAGTCCCAGATTGACGCGCTGCAGCCTGGTGAGCGGGTCATCCTTACCTCCGGTATTTTCGCCACTCTTTCTCACATCGCCGACACACAGGCGATCGTGGAGCTGGCTCCCGGTGTCGAGGTGACCATCCTCAAACAGGCCATTGCACGCGTCGCCAAGAACGATGAGGAAGAGTTCGAATTCACCGACGAGGTGGAGGAGACCATCGAGGGCGAGGAGAACGTGGACGGTACTGACGCCTCCGAGCCGGAGGACGCCGCCGCGAGCGAAGAGCCCGTTTCCGAGAAACACTGAATCGAGCCCATATGGCAACGGTATCCCGCAAACCCCGACCCGCTTTGACGCTGTTCATCTTCATGGTCGCCATCGGCGCGATGTTCGGGATCATGGCATCGGCCGGTGCTTGGTCCCCCAAGCTTGGTCTCGACCTTCAGGGGGGCATGACCATCACCTTGACCGCCACGAATTCAACGGTCGACAAGGACTCGCTCGAGCTGGCCAAGAACATCATTCAGAAACGTGTCGATGGCTTGGGAATCGGTGAGGCATCGGTGACCACGTCTGGTGACAGACACATCGTCGTCTCCGCTCCCAACGTTCAGCGCGATGACATGGTGAAACTGATCGGCAGTACCGCCCAACTGACCTTCCGCCCCGTGCTTCACGTCGGCCAAGCAGCGCAGGAGAACACCGATCCCAACCTCCCCGGGCTTCCCACACCTACTCCGGAGCCAGGCGAGGTGGGGAGCGTTCTCAGCGTCGATGAGGTGTTGGCGTACACCGCAACGGAGCAGGACAACCAGGCATTCAAAGAGTTCAAATGCAGCGACAAGGTCGAGTCCCCACTGGACAGGGCCACGGTTGGTTGCGATCCGACGGGGCAGATGAAATACCTCCTCGGACCCGCGGCCATCGTCGGCGAACGTGTCGTCAGGGCCAACTCCGGGGTTCCGCAGGGGCAGATTGCCCATGTGGTGACCCTCGAGTTCGATGAGGCGGGCACGAGCACCTTCAGTCAGATGACCACAGCAATGGTCTCCAAGCAGGCGCCGGCCAACCAGTTCGCGGTGGTGCTCGATGGCGTGGTGCAGTCCGCACCGCGCGTTCAGAGCGCCATCACCAACGGCCAGGCCCAGATCACCGGCAGCTTTACCGCAGAGTCTGCGGCCGAACTCGCCAACATCCTGAAATTCGGCGCGCTGCCCCTCAACTTCGAGCCATCCCAGGTGGAGACGGTCTCTCCCACACTCGGCGGTGAACAGCTCCGTGTCGGCCTGCTCGCAGGCGGTATCGGCCTCGCGCTCGTGATCCTGTACTGTCTCGTCTACTACCGCGGTTTGGGACTTGTGGTGATCGGTTCCCTCGGTGTTGCGGCACTCGCGACCTATGCCTCCATGGTGGTTCTCGGCGAGGCGATGGGATTCACCCTGAACCTCCCGGCCATCGCCGGTGCGATTGTGGCAATCGGTGTGACGGCCGACTCCTTCGTCATCTACTTCGAACGCATTCGTGACGAGATACGTGACGGACGAAGTCTCAGATCCGCACTCATGACGGGGTGGACCAAGGCCAGACCCACGATCCTGGTCGCGGACATGGTGTCCATCCTGTCTGCCATCGTCCTGTTCATCCTCGCTGTTGGCGGGGTGAAGGGTTTCGCATTCTCCCTCGGCCTGACCACCCTGCTTGACTTGGCGGTCTGCTTCTTCTTCACCAAACCGCTCGTGCAGCTGCTGGGACACACCAAGTTCTTTGGTGAAGGCCATCGGCTCTCGGGTCTTGACGCCAGCCACATGGGTGTCAGCCGAGATTCCCTGCTGGGCCGTCGCAGTCGCCGCACCCACCGCGCCAAGGAGGCCTGATGTCTACCAAACACGGGCTGGCCCACCGCTTCTATACGGGCCAGATCTCCTACGACTTCGTCGGGCACAAGAAGTTCTGGTACACGTTCTCAGCCGTGATCCTCGCTGTCTGCTTCTTGGCGGTAGGTTTCAAGGGGCTGGTTCTTGGCATCGACTTCCGGGGCGGAACCGACTTTCAGGTGGCGCTGCCCGTCACCGAGACCACCGTCGACGAGGTACGTGCCAAGGTGGCCGGTTTCGAGGTCAAGGACCTTGGCGCCCAGGTCTTCTCCCTCGGGGAGAGTGCCGTGCGGATCCAGACGCGCGCTCTCGATCCCGAGGAGACCGTCTCGGTTCGTACCGCCATCGCCGCGCTGGCAAACGTGAAACCCGCTGACGTCACCTACACGGCGATCGGCGCCTCGTGGGGTGAACAGATCTCCCGGCAGGCGCTGATAGCCCTGACGGTTTTCATAGCGCTCGTGATGGTGCTGATCGGTTTCTGGTTCCGAAACTGGAAGATGTCCCTGGCAGCCGTTATAGCTCTGGCTCACGACCTGGTGGTTACCATTGGCATCTATGCCCTGATCGGTTTCACTGTCACTCCTGCGACCGTCATCGGTGTGCTGACCATTCTCGGATACTCCCTCTACGACACCGTGGTGGTCTTCGACCGGGTGACGGAGAACACGAGGAACCTGAAGGACAGCGGGAGGACATACGGGGAATCAGCCAACCTGGCGATCAACCAGGTGCTGATCCGGTCCCTGAACACCACCCTGATCGGGATCCTGCCGGTCACCGCCCTGCTGATCGGTGGTGCCATGTTGCGCAGTGGTCCTCTCGCCGATCTCGGCCTAGCGCTGTTCATCGGCATGATCGCTGGTGCCTACTCCTCTATCTTCATCGCCACCCCGCTGCTGGTGCAGATGAAAGAACGGGAACCTGACCAGATCGCCCACCGCGCATCACTGGCGCGCAAGGCCGAACGTGCGACCGCCAAGGCCGAACGCAAACTGTCCAGGGAGACAACCGACGACAAGGAGGACGTCTCGGGCAGCGAGGCCGTCGTCGCCTCGGGAACACGCAGACAACAGCGCAGCAACCTGTCGCGCGAGCAGAGGAAGCGTCAGAAGCGATGAGCTTGATTTCCTCCCTGATCGCGGACGTACCGGACTGGCCCAAACCCGGGGTGGTCTTCAAAGACATCACCCCATTGCTGGCCTCCCCCGAGGGTCTCCGGCAAGCGGTTGACGCAATTGTGGCGTCAGCTCCCGAGGCCATTGACGTGGTGGTTGGTATGGAAGCTCGGGGATTCATCTTTGCCACCCCCGTTGCCCTGGCCCTCGGAGCCGGGTTCGTGCCGGTCCGGAAACCAGGGAAGTTGCCACGTCCTGTGTTAAGCGAATCCTTCGATCTCGAATACGGCACGGCGACCCTCACCATGCACGCGGATGCCCTCGTCGCGGGGGCACGTGTGCTCATCGTGGATGACGTGCTCGCCACCGGAGGCACCATCGCCGCCACGGCAGCATTGCTGAAACGACTCGGAGCAGAGCTTGTGCACGTGAGCGTGCTCCTCGAGCTCACAGCCCTCGGTGGCAGGGAAAAGCTTGCTGAGCAGGGAATCAGTAGTTGTTCGGCGGTTCTGACGAGCTAGGGCCGTGGGCAGACTGAGGAAGCGGGTTCCCAAGGGGTATGCCACCTCAATGGTGAGCATGCCTCGTCCGCAGGTCCAGCCGCTGCGTGAGCTCGGCAAACGAGGTGTGCTGGCGCTCCTGCTGTTGATGATCAGCACCTTTGTTGTGTGGCTGGACCGCGATTCTTACATCGACAACAGCCGCCACGACGGGGTTAGTTTCATCGATGCTCTGTACTACTCAACGGTCACAATGACCACCACGGGTTACGGCGACATCACCCCTCTTGCCCCGCACGCCCGGCTCCTGAATGCGATCCTCATCACCCCGATGCGTGTCGGCTTCCTGGTGCTGTTGGTCGGTACCACCATCGCTGTGCTGGCCGATGAGGGCAGCCGCGCCATCCGTGACCTGCAGTGGAGGCAGAAAATGCGCAATCACGTTGTCGTGATCGGCTACGGCACGAAGGGCCGCAGCGCAATCAACACTCTTCGTCGTCACGGGGAACCGGACGACCGGATCGTCGTCATTGACAGCAGTGACGTCGCGGTGAATGAAGCCAACCTCGACGGGTTGGCCTCCTTTCTGGGGGATGCGACACGCCGTGATCTGTTGCGGCGGGCCGAGGTGTCCAAAGCCCGGAAGATCATCATTTGTTTGTCCCGCGACGATGCCGCTATTCTCACCACGCTCACCGCCAGGCAGCTCAACCCCGGGGCCAGCATCATCGTCAGCGTTCGTGAGAAGGACAACGTTGCCTTGGTCCGCCAGTCGGGTGCCACGTCTGTGGTGACCTCCTCGGACACGGTTGGACGGCTGCTCGGCCTGTCGGCGGTTGGCCCGGAGCTCGGAGCCATCATCCAGGATTTGCTGACTGCAGGAACAGGCCTGGAGGTTCAGCAACGACAGGCGATACCTAGTGAGGTAGGACGGTCCCCGAACGATGTCAAGGGGGAGCAGGTCATCGGAATTATCCGCAACGGAACTCTGCGGCGTTTCTACGATTCCACGGCGTCTAGTATCCAGACCGGTGATCAACTGATCGTCGTGCGTCGTGCGGAACGACCCAACCTGCGAGACACCGATGACTGAGCCAGACATCTGCGTCGATCGCACTAAACTTTCACTATGGCTGAGCAGGTGACGCACCAAGGAGCATTGCGACGCCTGACCAGCGGACCGGAACAGCCGCGGCTTCGAATGCGGCACCGTTTGGCCAGGCTGGGGGCCGTCAGACCTCGTTCCGCCGTGCTCGATCCTCTTTTCAAGATCATCAAGGCGAGCCATCCCAAGGCTGATCTGTCGCTGATCGAGCATGCCTATCGCACTGCGGAACAGCTTCACCGGGGGCAGAAACGCAAGTCCGGGGATCCCTACATCACCCATCCGCTGGCAGTGGCCACCATCCTCGCTGAGCTGGGCATGACTGAACCCGTGCTGGTCGCTGCTCTGCTGCACGACACGGTCGAGGACACCGAGTACACGCTCGATCAGTTGCGCGAAGAGTTCACCGACGAGGTTGCCCGGATGGTGGACGGGGTCACGAAACTGGACAAGGTGACCTATGGCGAAACTGCCAAAGCCGAAACAATCCGGAAGATGATCATGGCCACCTCCGAAGAGGTGCGGGTCCTTGTGATCAAACTTGCTGATCGTCTCCACAACATGCGAACCATCGGTTTTCTCCGCCCCGACAAACAAGTCAGGATCGCCACGGAAACCCTCAATATTTTCGCCCCGCTGGCCCACCGGCTGGGCATGAACACCGTCAAATGGGAGTTGGAGGATCTATCCTTCCAAGCCATCGAGCCCAAGGTGTACTCAGAGATCGCGGACCTTGTGGCCCAGCAGGCACCGGGACGGGAACGCTATCTGCGGGATTTGATTGCGCAGTTCAAACAGCTAATGGCGGACAACAAGATCAAGGCGATCATCTACGGTCGACCCAAACACTTCTACTCGATCTATCAGAAGATGATGGTCCGGGGTCGTGATTTCGCCGATATCTACGATCTCATCGGGTTGCGGGTGCTGGTCGACAACGTGCGGGACTGCTACGGCGTGCTTGGGGTTGCTCATTCCAAGTGGAAACCGATCCCGGGCAGGTTCAAGGATTACATCGCGAACCCGAAATTCAATATGTACCAGTCCCTGCACACCACAGTGCTCGGAGATCGAGGCGAACCTGTTGAGCTGCAGATCCGCACTCACGAGATGCACCGTCGTGCCGAGTACGGCGTCGCGGCGCACTGGAAGTATAAGGAGAATTTGCGCAATGGGGTCACCCCCGAAGAGGCGGGATTGCGCGCCATGCACCAACTCGGGGTGATGAGTAAGGAAACCGAGGATCCGACGGAATTCCTCGACTCGGTGCTGTTCGAGATCAACTCTGATGAAATCTACGTGTTCACTCCGAAAGGTGAAGTGAACGCCCTGCCGGCGGGCGCGACTCCTGTAGATTTCGCATTCTCGGTGCACACAGAGGTCGGATATCGCTGTATCGGTGCCCGGGTGAACGGTCGCCTGGTGGCACTGTCGACGAAACTTGCCCAGGGCGACAAAGTGGAGATTCTCACCTCGAAGTCCCCGAACGCCGGGCCGAGTCGCGATTGGCTCGGGTTTGTCACCACCAGCCGTGCCCGTCAGAAGATCAAGCAGTACTTTTCTCGAGAACGTCGTGACGAGGCGATCGAGGACGGTAAGGAGATGTTGGCGAGGCGGCTTCGGCGTACTGGTTTGCCGATGCAGCGTCTCCTCACCCTGGAGAACCTCACCGCTGTCGCCAACGAACTGCGCCACGCGGATGTCTCCGGTCTCTACAAAGCGATAGGAGAGGGACAGATCGGCGCCCAGGCCGTGGTCACCCACCTGATAGAACTCGTCGGGGGCGAGGACGAGGCCGTGGAGACCATCACCGAGGACGAGGGGATGCGAAATTCCCGGAGACGTCCCCGCGCCACGGAACCCCGCGTGCTGGTGGATGACGACCCGACAATGGTCGTCAAATTGGCACGTTGTTGCCACCCGATCCCTGGGGATGTGATCACGGGCTTCGTCACCCGGACCGATGGGGTGTCGGTGCACCGTGCCGACTGCACGAACGTTCCCGCCCTGCAAGAAACCCCGGAGAGGCTGGTGAAGGTCGCCTGGGACAAGACAGAAGGCGGGCAATTCCCCGTCACGATCCAGGTCGAAGGCATTGACCGGGCGGGACTGTTGGCGGATGTCAGCCGAGTGATCTCAGACCTGCACGTCGATATTCTCGAGGCCACGTTGACCTCGGGGCGCAACAAGAAATTCTCCGGAAGGCTCACCTTCGAGTCACCGGACCCAAGACACCTGAACCACGTCCTGAAGCAGGTACGGCGGGTTCCCGGGGTCTATGACGCCTTCCGCACGAATTCCTGACACCAGGAGGGCCAGTTCTTCTCCTCCAGAGGCCACGATCCTCGGCTTCGCACGCGTAGGGCGGATACGAACGGCCACCCGGCAGACCCCAGAGATCGGGTCCTCTCCCTTAGCACGTGAGGGAGAGGACCCGATCGTGTTTGCTTACATGTCCTGGAAATCCTGAAGGGTTTGCCGGGCCTGGTCCAACCAGGATGTGTAGGTCTCCAGCGATGTGCGCACATCCTTCGCTTTGCGCGCATCACCTGCGGCCTCCGCCGCCTCAAGATCCTTGGTGAGCTTGTCCACCTGCGACTGGAACAAGGCAACGGTGTCCTCTGCACGTTTACGGGCTTCGGGATCGGTGCGGCGCCAGCGCTCGGCCTCCAATTCGCTGACCCGGTCGGAAAGTTTCCTGACCCGAGAATCAAGGTCACGCATGGCTGCCCGAGGTACGTGACCGATTTCGGAGAACTTGGACAAGAATCCACGAAGAGTGCTCTTGGCGGCGTCGACATCCGTCACCCCCTCGAGGTCTCGTTCTGCCTGTTCCAGAAGTGCGGTTTTTGTCCTGAGGTTCTCCGCCTGCGCATCATCCGCGGCGTGCTGGGCAGCTGAGCGGGCGTTGAAGAATGTGTCCTGTAGGGCGTGGAACCTGGCCCACAGGGATTCGTCGTCTGCCCTCCGGGCGGATCCGGCTGCCTTCCAACGAGCCATCAGATCGCGGAAAGCGCCCGAGGTTGGCCCCCAATCAGTGGATTCGGCCAAGGGAGTGGCCTCCTCGATGATTTCTTCCTTGAGGCGTTTCGCCTCGTCGCGGCGTGCGTTCAGCTCGGAGAAATGAGCCTTGCGTCGGCGTGTGTATTGGGTGCGTGCCGAGCTGAACCGGTGCCATAGGTCGTTGTCGGTGGTGCGGTCGACGCGGGGCAGCGCCTTCCACTCCTCCAGAAGCTCCCGGAATCGATCCACTCCGTGGCGCCAGTCGTTGCCACCTGCCAGGGACTCGGCCTCGTCCACCATCGCCTGTTTGGCGGCGATAGTGGACGCGTTCTGCTCTGCGCGGGCAGCCTTGCGCGCCTCGATCTGAGCCGGGAGCAGCTCCTCGAGAGCGTCCAATCGGGCTGCGAGGGCCGCAAGATCACCAACGGCATTCGCCTCTGTGACGGTGGCGCGAGTGGTGGCAATGGCCTTGTGCGCATCCTCGGGGGACATAGCCTGGGCCTCCACGCGGGAGACGAGCAGAGTCACCTCAGCGGCTAGGTTCTCATAGCGTCGCGTGTAGAACGTCAAAGCCTCCTCAGCGGTGGAATCGGGGATCTGCCCGACACTTCTCTCTGTGTCACCGACGCGAACATAGACGGTGCCGTCCGGATCGACACGACCAAAGTCCGCGGGCGCTTGCTGTTGACTCATGCACACAATCTAGCGGGCAAATCCTTCAGGGGACAGGGCGGGTGCGAAGGTTCCGCGAAACCTTTTTGTGCACACCCCCGGATCGCTGCCATACAGTTGGGCGCGTGCGCATTGAGACCATTCCCGTTTCCCCGTGGACCGCGAACTGCTACCTCATCGCGGCTGATCCGGATGAGAACGGCTGTCTTGTCGTCGATCCGGGCGTGAAGGGATCCGAGCTGGTCTCTGCCGCCCTGAATCGTCTCGGCTGGCATCCGGAGGTCATCCTGTGCACACACGGACATCTCGATCACGTCGGTGATGCTGCGACCCTGGCAGCCGTATGGGACGTTCCTGTTCGATGCGCGAAAGCCGACCAGGAGATGCTCACCCGGCCTTCCGCAGGATTGGGAACCCGGTTGGTGCCCCTGATACGGCAGCTCCTCGGCGAGGATCTGCTGGAGCGTCCTGCCGACTTGCGGGACCATGAGGTCTTCCAGGTCCCCTGCGGGCTTGAAATCAGACCTCACATCGCTCCGGGCCATACCCCCGGATCGACACTCCTGGAAGTCGGGGACGACACCGGGAAGGTGTTGTTGACTGGAGACGTGATCTTCCGAGGCACCATTGGGCGTACCGATCTTCCCGGAGGGGATCTGGAACAGATGCGTATCACCCTGCGCCGAATCGTCGAGACCTTCCCCGACGAGACCGTATTGTTGCCCGGACATGGGGAACCCACCACCGTCGGGACCGAAAAACTTCACAATCCCTACCTGCAAGCTGATTTCTTGAAGGACTGAGCCATGGCACGCCCTACACCGATCTCCGGTTTCCCCGAGTTCCTTCCAACCGGGCGCCTGGTGGAGAACCAGGTGCTCGCAGCCATCACATCCACCTTCGAACTCCATGGCTTTGCTCCCATTGAGACCCGGGCCGTCGAACCCCTCGAGCAACTGGCCCGCAAGGGGGAGATCGACAAGGAGATCTACGTCGTCAGGCGCCTGCATGCACAGGAAGGGGATGCGGATGAACTCGGCCTCCACTTCGACCTGACGGTGCCTTTCGCCCGCTACGTGCTGGAGCATTCAGGGCACCTGAACTTTCCCTTCCGCCGCTACCAGGTGCAGAAGGTCTGGCGTGGTGAACGTCCGCAGGAAGGACGCTATCGGGAATTCACCCAGGCCGACATCGACATCGTAGGACGCGACCAGCTGGCCGACCACCACGACGTCGAGATCCCCCTAGTGGCCTTGGACGTCTTCGGGAAACTGCACCGGGACATGGGGCTGCCGCCGGTGAGTATCAGGGTCAACAACCGGAAACTCTCGGAGGGGTTCTACCGGGGACTCGGGATCGAAGACACTGCAGCCGTGCTTCAGCGCGTCGACAAGTACGACAAAGTGGGGCCGGATGTTGTGGTCGAACTGTTGACCGAGCAGGTGGGACTGGGACAAACCCAGGCCCGTGCCTGCGTCGCTCTGGCGGGTATCAGCTCCGAGGACGAGTCCTTCGTCGATCAAGTGCAGGCCCTGGGCGTCACCCACGAGATGCTGGAGGAGGGCCTGACGGATCTTGCCTCGCTCATCAGGATCGCACGCGGTGCCGAAGCGGGTCGGGTGGTGGCGGATCTCAGGATCGCGCGGGGACTCGACTACTACACGGGTACCGTCTACGAAACTTTGCTGCTGGGCTCGGAGAAACTCGGTTCCGTGGCATCGGGTGGTCGGTACGATTCCTTGGCTAGCGATGGGAGAACGACCTTCCCCGGAGTCGGGTATTCCTTCGGCGTCACCCGGATACTTGCCCCCTTGATCGGCAAGGGCGTCTTGAGTGCCACCCGCAGCGTCCCGTCGGCGGTCCTGGTGGCGGTCGATGCGGAAGAGACCCGAGATCGGGCGATATCCGTGGCACGCAGACTGAGACAACGCGGCATCGCGTGTGAGGTCGCCCCTAGGGCCGACAAGTTCGGGCGCCAGATCCGGTTCGCCGAACGCAGAGGAATTCCGTTCGTCTGGTTCGGAGCCGGTCTTGAGGATTCGGTCAAGGACATCCGCTCGGGGGAGCAGCTACCGGCAGATCCGGATGCCTGGTTGCCACCGATTGAGGACACTGCCCCGCGGGTCGTCCGAGGCTGAACATTTCATGCTGGAAAGGCAATCACATCAAGACGACATGCCCGGGTAGGATTCGTCGCTGGCTGGCTGTACCGTCCACGCGGCCGGAGAAGAGAGGAAACTGCATGTTGCGCACACACCACGCGGGTGAGCTGAGGGCTGCGAACGTGGGTCAAGAGGTGGTGCTCGCCGGCTGGGTGGCGAAGCGACGTGACCACGGCGGCGTGGCGTTCATCGACCTGAGGGACGCCTCCGGTGTCGCCCAGGTGGTGGTCCGGGACGAGGTACTGGCCTCCTCCGGCGCGCACGATCTGCGCAACGAGTTCTGCATCAAGGTCACCGGCGTGGTCGAGACCCGCCCCGAGGGTAACGCCAACCCGGATCTGCCGACCGGGGATATCGAGGTCGCGATCTCCGAGCTGGAGGTGCTTAACCCGTCGGCTCCGTTGCCCTTCCAGATCGACGAACGCGTCACCGTCGGCGAGGAGGCGCGTCTGAAACACCGCTATCTGGATCTGAGGCGACCAGCACCTGCCGCTGCGCTCCGGCTGCGTTCCAAGGTGAACCAGGCAGCCCGGAAGGTGCTGGGGGAACGTGATTTCGTCGAGATCGAGACCCCTACTTTGACCCGCTCCACACCGGAGGGGGCCCGCGATTTCCTGGTGCCGGCACGGCTCAATCCTGGTTCCTGGTACGCGCTGCCACAGAGCCCACAGCTGTTCAAGCAGCTTCTGATGGTGGCGGGAATGGAACGCTACTACCAGATTGCCCGCTGCTATCGCGACGAGGACTTCCGCGCCGATCGGCAACCGGAATTCACCCAGCTCGACATTGAGATGAGTTTCGTTGATCAGGAAGACGTGATCGAGCTGGGGGAGGCCATTGTCAAGGAGATCTGGGCCATCAAGGGGATCGAACTGTCGATCCCCTTCCCGCGCCTGAGCTTCGCCGACGCCATGAACCGCTACGGTTCGGACAAACCGGACCTGCGTTTTGACGTGGAGCTGACGGAACTGACCGATGTCTTCTCCGAGACCGGGTTCCGTGTGTTCCAGGCTTCGTACGTGGGGGCTGTGGTCATGCCCGGCGGTGCGTCGCAACCGCGACGCCAGTTCGATGCTTGGCAGGAGTGGGCGAAACAGCGCGGTGCGAAAGGCCTGGCGTACGTCACCGTTTCCGATGCCGGGGAACTGGGTGGCCCGGTCGCTAAGAACCTCTCCGATACAGAACTGGCCGCGCTGCCGGAACGCACCGGGGCGAAACCCGGCGACTGTATCTTCTTCGCCGCCGGGGAACGTACCGCATCCCAGAACCTCCTGGGTGCGGCCCGCGACGAGATCGCCCGTCGCTGCGGGCTGATTGACGAAAACTCCTGGAGTTTCGTGTGGGTGGTTGACGCGCCCCTGTTCAAACCCGCATCCGAGGCGAAGGCAGAGGGAGATGTCGCTGTTGGTGAAGGGGCCTGGACCGCCGTGCACCACGCCTTCACCTCGCCCAAGCCTGAGTGGCTCGAAAGCTTCGACGAACACCCGGGAGAGGCCACCGCCTACGCCTATGACATGGTCTGCAATGGCAACGAGATCGGCGGCGGGTCCATCCGTGTCCACCGCCGTGACGTGCAGGAACGAGTGTTCAAAGTGATGGGCATCACGCAGGAACAGGCGCAGGAGAAATTCGGTTTCCTGTTGGATGCGTTCGCCTTCGGCGCCCCGCCGCACGGCGGCATCGCCTTTGGGTGGGACCGGATCGTCGCCCTGCTCAGCGGTGCAGAGTCAATCCGCGAGGTCATCGCCTTCCCGAAGTCGGGAGGGGGCTACGATCCGCTGACCGCGGCACCGGCCCCGATCACCGCCCAACAGCGCAGGGAAGCTGGGGTCGATTCCAAGCCGAGCGAAAAGAACACGAGGTCGTGATTCGCAGTGTCCATGCCGACCGGCGCGGGGTGGCATGGACACCGATCAGCCGATTCAGGATTTGTCAGGGTTTTCACCAATCGAGGAGCTTCGGATAGATCCGACGCTTGCTAGGATCACCAGCGCCATGGCGGTCAGTTCCAGGGCTCCGAGCTGTTCGCCCAGAAGCAGGAAGGCGACGAGTGCGGCAGCCGCTGGTTCAAGGCTCGTCAGGACGCCAAACGTGGCTCGTGACATGCGTTGTAGGGCTCGCATCTCGAGAGGGAAGGGGATGGCGGAGCTGAGCAGGCCGAGGGCCAACCCCATGCCCCAAACACCCGGGTCCAGGGCCCAGAAGTACTCGCCCGAGATGGCTGTGATCAAGGTCACAGGAAGCAGCAGGATGGCTGCGATCCAGAAACCCACGGTCAATCCGGAGAAGCCCTCCCAACGGGCACCGAGGGTGGGGGTGAGCAGGATATAGGCGCCCCAGCAGGCCCCGGCCAGCAGAGCCAAGACCACGCCCACGGGTTCCAGCGGGGCCGGGCTGATCCCAAGAAGAACCACCCCCAGAGCGGCGAGGGCCACCCAGATCAGATCACGCCTGCGTTTGGAACCGAACGCGGCGACGGTCAACGGGCCCAGGAACTCGAAGGTCACCGCCATGCCGACGGGGATGCGCTGGATCGACAGGTAGAAGATTGTGCTCATACCCGTGAGCGCAACCCCATATCCCACGGCCGAGAGCCACTGCTCCCGGCTGCGACCGCGTAGGGTGGGACGGAACACGGCGCTCAGGAACAAAGCAGCGAACAGAATACGCAACCAGGCCGCCACCTGTGGTGGGGTCGCGACGAACAATCCTTTGGCCAGAGAGGAACCGATCTGTACCGAGGTGGTTGCCATCAACACCAGCAGAACCGGCGGAATTCCCCGCCTCACAGCGTGAACTCGATCCGTCTCGGACGGGCGATCAGCCACAGAAACAGCGCAGCTGCGGCGGCGCAGCAGAGCATCGAGATTGCCATCGGGGCAGCCGAAGCCAGTTCGAACTGACCGATGACGGGCCCCACCACGGCGGCGAGTGTCATGTTGAGGGCCCCCATCAAGGAAGCGGCCACTCCCGAATCTTTCCGATGGTTCTGCAACGCCAGCACCTGGGCGGCAGGATTGCATGCCCCGAAGGCCAGGGTGTAGGCAAACATCGCGGGGATCAAAGGGATGTGACCGCTACGCATCGCGTCGAGTCCCAACAGCAATGAGGCCGCCACGATCATTCCCGCGGTACCAACGATGAGCACCCTCTGCGGCCCGAGATGCGCAGACAGACGGCTTCCCAGCTGAACTCCGACGAAGACGCCTACAGAACAGATGGCGAACACGACACCAAACTCGGTTTCGCGCAGCCCGAAAGTTTCCTGCAACAGCAGTGACGAGGTGGAGATGTAGGAGAACAAACCTGCGAAGCAGCAGGAAGCGGTCAGCCAGATACCGACAAACACCCTGTCGCCCATCACCCGGCGGTAGGCCGCCAGCAGCGGAGCAAGGCCACCCGCAGTGCGTTCGCCGGGCGGGCGAGTCTCCACGATCAGGAGCAGGATCAGCAACAACAGGATCGCACCATAGCTGGCCAGTGCCCAGAAAACCCCACGCCAGTTCATGACCGTGACCATCCACGAACCCACCAGAGGAGCGATGATGGGCGCCAAGCCGTTGATGAGCGCCAGCCGGGAAAGCATCACGACCAATCGCCTCCCAGAGAACAGGTCCCGGGCCATTGCCATCGACACCACGGCCCCGCCCGCAGCTCCGATGCCTTGGAGGACACGCATGGTGGTGAGGAAAACGGCATTGGGGGCAATCGCCACGAGAACCGAGGAGATGATGTGCAGGAAAGCAGCTGCCACTAGCGGAATCCTGCGTCCCAGACGATCGCTCAGAGGACCCACGACGAGCTGCCCAACAGCGAATCCCAAGGTGGTGGCCGAGAGGGTCACCTGGACCTGGGAGTCAGTGATTCCCAGGTCGGCCTTGAGCGCAGGAAAAGTGGGCAGGTACAGGTCTATGGTGAATGGACCGAGACCGGTCAACAGACCGAGGGTGACGATGGTCACCACCCTCCGGCGCGTGCTGAACTGGTCCCCCAGTGGTTGTGGCATTCGAACTCCGCGGATGCAGGGACGTCAAGAGCAAACAAATGATACGGCAGACACCCTGAATCTCCCGCTACTGTAATTCGCGTGAGTCCTGACCTTTTCGGCAATCCCGATCCGATTCCCGCCGGGACGGGTGGTTCCTTGGGGAATGCCCGCGGCGAGGGGGCACCACTGGCGGTCAGGATGCGTCCCGAAAACCTGGAGGAGCTCGTCGGACAGCAGCACCTGCTCGGCCCGGGCGCGCCGCTGCGCCGGTTGGTCGCAGGGCAACCGATGAGTGTCTTCCTGTGGGGGCCACCGGGAGTCGGCAAGACCACTTTGGCGTCCATCGTTTCCAACGCATCCGGGGCCCGGTTCGTCGAACTCTCGGCGGTGACCGCGGGAGTCAGGGAACTGCGTGTCGAACTCGACGCGGCCAAGCGGGAACTGGAGCGGGGCGTCTCGACGGTGCTGTTCATCGACGAGGTGCACCGTTTTTCCAAGACCCAGCAGGACGCGCTGCTGCCCGCGGTGGAGAACCGGATCGTCACACTGATTGCCGCAACCACGGAGAACCCTAGTTTTTCCGTGATCTCCCCACTGCTGTCGCGTTCGCTGCTGCTGCGCCTCAAACCCCTGACCGACACTGACATCGCAGCCCTGGTCTCCCGTGCGCTGGTCGATGAAAAGGGCCTGGCAGGCGTCGTGGCCCTGACCGATGCGGCCCGGGACGACCTGGTGCGTCTGGCCGGCGGGGATGCTCGCCGTGCGCTGACCTACCTCGAGGAGGCTGCTGCTTCCGCCGAGGCACTCGGGCTTGTGGAGATCACCCCCGAGGTGCTCGCCCAGGCGGTGGATCGGGCTGCTGTGCGCTACGACAGAGATGGTGACCAGCACTACGATGTGATATCAGCTTTCATCAAATCCGTGCGGGGATCCGATGTCGATGCGGCCCTGCACTACTTGGCCCGAATGCTGGAGGCGGGGGAGGACCCGCGGTTCATTGCACGCCGGTTGATGATCTTGGCCAGTGAGGACATCGGAATGGCCGCGTCCGGTGTGCTCGGCACCTGTGTCGCGGCAGCCCAGGCAGTACAGCTGTTGGGGATGCCAGAGGCCCGCATCACCCTTTCCCACGCCACGGTGGCAGCGGCCACCGCTCCTAAGTCCAACGCCGCCTACATGGCTTTGGAGAAGGCAGTCGCTGATGTGCGTGCGGGCAGAGGAGGGGCGGTTCCGGCGCACCTCAGGGACGCCCACTACGCCGGTGCCGCGGTTCTTGGGCACGGCGAGGGATATATCTATCCCCATGATCTGTCCACCGGCGTGGCGGCCCAGCAGTACCTTCCTGATGATCTCGTGGGAGCCAGCTACTACCAGCCGACCGGTCACGGAGCGGAGGCGGCCATTTCTGAACGCATGACGGCGGTTCGGAAGTTGCTGGGTCATTGAGGACGTAGGTCGGCTAGAGTTACGGCGATACTTCGATTCAAGGAGGCGACCTCACATGTCCGTCGGTGAGCTGGCAGGTCTGCTTGCTGCCATTGCCCTCTGCGTTCTCGTGGCCCTAGCAGCCGTTCCCCTGATCAAGGCCGGTCGAGCTCTCGATGAGGTCCGCATCGCGGTGCGTGACCTGGGCCACCATTCAGTTCCCGTCCTGGTCGAGCTGAAGAGCACCGTCGAGAGCACCAACGACGAGCTGGCGAAGCTGTCCGTGGTCACTGATGACGTGGCGCGTGTCTCTGGTCACGCCAGCGTGGTCAGCGAACATGCCGCCAACATGTCTCAGCTTTTCGCAGCCACCCTGGGCGGCCCCCTGATTCGTGGCGCTGCGGTCGCCCACGGTCTGCGAACTGCTTTGAAGGGACGAAAGAAGTGAGGCGTCTGTTCTGGATCCTGGTTGGCGCCACCGTGGCCGTTGTGCTTGTGCTCCGAGGCCGCAAGTGGCTGTATCAGTTCACTCCAAAGGGAGTGGCCGAACGCGTCGAGGCATCCGGACAGCAGGCCGTCAACAGGTTCAGCGATTTCCGCGCCACCTTCACAGCAGCCATGCGGGAGAAGGAAGCAGAGCTTCGCGCGGAGCTCGACATGCCCCAGAAGCCCTGAGAAACATCGACCTCAAGGAAAAACCTCCAATGAAAACCTCCGAAATCCGGAGCCGATTCATCGATTTCTTCGCGCGCCACGACCACACTGTCGTGCCGAGCGCGTCGCTCCTTTACAACGACCCCACCTTGTTGTTCATCAATGCCGGGATGGTTCCCTTCAAACCCTATTTCATGGGGGAGGAACCCACTCCCTACAGCCGAGCAGCCTCTGTTCAGAAGTGTGTGCGTACCCTGGACATAGACGAGGTGGGCAAGACCACCCGGCACGGCACGTTCTTCCAGATGATGGGGAATTTCGCATTCGGTGACTACTTCAAGGAAGGAGCCATCAACTACGCCTGGGAACTGATCACCACCGAAGTTCCCAACGGCGGTCTCGGATTCCATCCCGACCAGATCTGGGTGACCGCCCTGCAGGGCGATGAGGAGACCATCGCCCTGTGGCGGAGGGCCGGAATTCCGCGTGATCGCATTCAGGAGCGTGGTTTCAAGGACAACTACTGGCACATGGGGGTGCCTGGTCCGGGTGGTCCCTGCTCCGAGATCTACATCGACCGCGGACCCGAATTTGGTCCTGACGGCGGACCAGAAGCAGACGAGGACCGTTTCCTGGAGATCTGGAACCTGGTTTTCCAGCAGGAGGAGATCACCAACGTCACCGCCAAGGACAAATTTGATGTGGTCAAGCCCTTGGTCACGCAGAACATCGATACCGGCAGCGGCCTGGAACGCATCGCCTACCTGCTCCAAGGCGTGGCGAACATGTACGAGACGGATGAGGTCTACCCAGTCATCGCGAAGGTGGCGGAACTCTCGGGGCGCACCTACGGGGCAGACCCGGATGATGACGTGCGGTTCCGTGTGGTGGCGGACCACATACGTTCCTCGTTGATGCTGATGACCGACGGCGTCACCCCCGGCAACGAGGCCCGCGGCTACGTCCTGCGTCGTCTGCTGCGCCGCTCCATTCGGGCCATGCGGCTGTTGGGTGTCGACGCTCCGGTGCTCGGTGAGTTGCTGCCCGTCAGTCGAGACGTGATGAGTGTCTCCTACCCGGAGATCAACGACTCCTGGGCGAGGATCTCCGAGATCAGCGAACATGAGGAGGCCTCGTTCCGGCGCACGCTGTCCGCCGGGACACAGATCTTCGATCTCGCGGTGGGACGCGTCAAGCAGGCCGGCGCGAAAGAACTTCCCGGCGATGAGGCGTTCCAACTGCACGACACCTACGGTTTCCCGATCGACCTGACCCTCGAGATGGCTGCCGAGGCAGGACTCGGGGTGGATCGTGCCCGTTTCAGCGAGCTGATGCGTGAGCAGAAGGAACGGGCCCGTGCTGACGCGAAGGCCAAAAAGGGTGGGGCCACCAGCCTTGAGGCCTACAAGAAGATTCGTGAGGGACACGAAACCCCCTTCGTCGGATACCGGGAACTCGAACACGAGACGAAGGTGATCGGCATCGTCTCCGGAGGCCAGGTGGTCACTTCCGCTGGCGACGGGCAGGTCGTCGAACTCGTACTGGCTGAAACCCCCTTCTACGCCGAGTCCGGCGGCCAGGACTCTGACGCGGGACGGATCGCCGGTGACGGCTGGTCTGCTGAGGTGCTTGATGTTCAGCATCCTGTTCCGGGCCTGGTTGTGCATCGGGTCCAGTTGTTCGGTGATCTCGGTGAGGGGGCGGTGGCGCACGCCGCCGTGGACCCGGCGGCCAGGCACGCCGCGTCGCAGGCACACACCGCCACCCACATCGTTCACGCCGCGCTGCGGGAACTGGTGGGACAGACCGCAACCCAGGCCGGTTCCTACAACAAGCCGGGCTACCTGCGCTTCGACTATTCGGCGACCCACGCCATGAGCGAGGCCCTGCGGTTGGAAGTCGAGCAGCGCGCCAACCAGGCCATCCGGGATTCCTTCGACGTGACCGCCAGCCAGATGAAACTGGAGGAGGCCAAGGCTCTGGGGGCAATGGCTATGTTCGGCGAGAAATATCCATCGGTTGTGCGCGTGGTGGAGTTCGCAGGCCCGTGGTCGCGGGAACTGTGCGGCGGAACGCATGTCGCCAACACCGCCCAGATCGGGGTGCTGAACCTGCTCAGTGAATCCTCCATCGGTTCCGGGGTGCGCCGCGTCGAGGCCCTCGTCGCGCAGGATGCGTTCGAACGGTTCGCAGCGGAACGGGCCCTCGTGGCAACCCTCACAGACAACCTCCGGGTCCAACCGGAGAAGCTCGTGGAACGGGTCGACAAACTGCTCGGCCAGTTGAAGGCAGCGGAGAAACAGATCGCTTCCCTCCAGGCGGAGAAACTGCTGGCCCGCTCCGGGGAGCTCGCAGGAGCAGCCCGAACGGTCGGCGAGGTCAGGTTGGTGGCTGAGTCTCTCCCCGGTATCGCCGGCGGTGATTTGCGGACCCTCGCCCTGGACATCCGGGAACGACTGGGTGCGGAACCCGCAGTCGTGGCTTTGTTCGGCGGTGGGGGAGCAAAAGCGGTCGGTGTGGTGGCCACCAATGCAGCAGCCCGTGACGTGGGTGTTCACGCTGGCCAGCTGATTTCTGCTGCCTGCCGCGCCATGGGCGGCAAGGGCGGTGGCAAGGACGACCTCGCCCAAGGAGGCGGTTCTGATCCGGCGGCGGCTCCGAAAGCGATCGCCGCGGTTGAGGAGATGCTGGCTGATCGTGGCTGAGCTGGGGCGTCTCGGGATCGATTGGGGCAAGGCGAGGATAGGCGTTGCGGCCAGCAATCCGCGCACCTCGTTCGCCTATCCAGTGGAAACGGTTCGCGCAAACGGTTCGGAAGTGAAACGGCTCAAAGAGCTGGTTGGGGAGTACGAACCCGAGCTGATTTACGTGGGGCTTCCCCTGACTCTGTCGGGGCAGCGTTCCTTCGCCGCCCAATTCGTGGTGGAGAAGGCCTCCCTGCTTGCCGCGGCGGTACCAGGCGTGTCGATCAGGCTTGTTGATGAGCGGATGAGCACGGCCGGGGCGTCACGTAGTCTTGGGGGAGCGGGCCGCAGTTCCCAGCAGCAAAGGCGGATCATAGACCAGGCCGCCGCGGTCGAGATCCTGCAGCGCGCGTTGGATCTGGAGATGGCCTCCGGCCGACTGGCCGGAGAGCCACTGGAACAGGAGGATCTGTGAGCCCCACCTTCGTCGACAACGACGGCCAACCGGACTGGCGCAAAATCGGCTATCACGCCCGCAGTGCTTTTGCGGTTCTGCTCTCAGTCGTGGTCTTGTTCGGCGGCGGCTGGTTCGTCGTTCACAAGGTTCATGAGGCCTGGATCGCGTGGCGCACCGAGAGCGACTACATCGGTGAGGGCAAGGACGAGGTGGTCGTGGTGATCCCGAAGGACGCCACCGTCACGCAGATCGGTGATGTGCTCGTAGAGAATGGCGTTATCAAATCCACCCGCACTTTCCAGTCGGTGGTGGGACGCCAGCCCGGGATGGGATCCAAGCTTCAGGCGGGACGTTTCCGGTTGCGTACAGAGCTTCCGGCCGAGACCGCACTGGCGATGCTGGTTGAGCCGACCAACAGGGTTGCGCTGAAGGTGACGATTCCCGAGGGACGGGTCCGGACGCAACAGTGGGAGATTTTGGCCAAGGAGCTCGGGCTCACGGAGGAACAACTGACCGCGGCTGCTTCGGATCACAAGGAAATGGGTCTGCCGGAGTGGGCAGGTGGTGACGGCAATCTGGAAGGTTTCCTCTTCCCCGAGACCTATGAGGTGGAAGAACCCGTGAATGCCTCTGGGGTCCTGAAACAGCAGGTGAACCAGTTCAACAAGGTTGCAAGCACCATCAAGTTGGAAGAAGGGGCCAAGAAACTCGAAAAAACCCCGTACGAGGTCCTGATCGCCGCATCCATCGTGGAGAAAGAAGCTGCACGTCCGGAGGACAGACCGAAAATCGCCCAGGTCCTCTACAACCGTTTGGGGAAGGACATGCCGCTGCAGTTCGACTCGACGGTGCACTACGCGATCGGGGAGTTCAGCCATGTCACGACAACCCCGGAAGACCGGGCTACGGACTCGCCCTACAACACGTACAAGGTCAAGGGCCTGCCACCCACACCGATATCGAACCCGGGACAAGCCGCCATCGAAGCCGCTCTGAATCCGAGTGGTGACGATTTCCTGTATTTCACCACTGTCGACCTCGACACTGGTGAAACCAGATACTCGAAGGACGAGGCGGGTCACGCAGAGAACGTGGAACTGTTTCAGCAGTGGTGCCAGTCACATCAAGGCCGCTGCGTCTGATGCGCTGCGCCGTCATCGGAGATCCTGTCGAGCATTCGTTGTCCCCAGCGATCCATCGCGCGGGCTATCGTATCAATGGTCTCGACTGGAGCTATGAGGCGATTCGAGTTGCCCCCGGAACGCTGCCGAAGTTCATCGATTCCCTGACCGATCCCGGATGGGTCGGACTGAGCGTCACGGCACCCCATAAGAAGGATCTGCTCGGGCTGGGCGAGCCGGATTCGATCTCCCTCATGGTCCAAGGGGGCAACACGATTCTCCTGGGTGAGGAACCCCGCGTGTACAACACCGACGTGCCAGGGTTCCTCAAGGCCTGGCGGAATCGTGGCCTGGAAGGCATTTCCACGGCGGTTATCGTCGGCAACGGCGCCACCGCACGTTCCCTGCTGGTCGCGCTGTCGGGCCTGTCGGTTCGGGAAGTGACGGTGCTGGCCCGTGTGCCATCCCGGGCTGCGGCGCTGTGTGAGCTGGGAATCGCCCTCGGGATCGACATCACCGCGCAGCCGATGGATGCTTCGTTCCGGGACGTCGATCTGCTGGCCAGCACCGTTCCGACCTCGGCGACGGAGAAATGGGCCGGTGCCTGGGCCGAACGGGCTGCGGTGATGTTCGACGCCGTCTACGATCCCTGGCCGACCCCCCTGGCCAGTGCCGCCGATCCTGATCAGCCGGTGGTCACGGGGCTGGAGCTGCTGGCCGGGCAGGCCGTGGACCAGTTCCGGCTCCTGACGGGATGCGAGCTGAGCTTCCAGGAAGCTCTGTCCGCCGCCACGGTCGAACTCGAAGCCCGTCGGTGCAGCTGACACAATTGCCACCATGCTGCGTTACCTCACGGCCGGGGAGTCACACGGCCAGGCTCTGATCGCCACCATGGAAGGCATCCCGGCCCATGTCCGCGTGGGAGAAGCGGAGATCTCTGCTGCCCTGTCCAGAAGACGTCTCGGGGTCGGGCGAGGGGCGCGCATGAAATTCGAGGCAGACACGCTGACCCTGCTGGGCGGTTTCCGGCACGGCGAAACCCTTGGCTCGCCGATCGCCATCATGATTGGAAACACGGAATGGCCCAAGTGGGAGACCGTGATGGCCCCCGGTGAGGTGGATGCCGAACAGCTCGCCACCCAGGCACGTAACACCCCGCTCACCCGGCCCAGGCCCGGTCACGCCGACCTGGCCGGGATGCAGAAATACGATTTCCCCGAGGCCCGCCCCATCCTGGAACGCGCCTCGGCCCGTGAAACCGCGGCGCGTGTGGCACTTGGTGCCGTGGCTGCGGCTTTTCTCGACCAAGCACTGGAAATCGGCATCGTCAGCCACGTCGTAGAACTTGGCGGGGTTCGAGCAACCCGTACCGATCTGCCCCGTGTCGCGGACCGCACGGCAATCGACGCCGACCCCACCCGCTGCTTCGATGCAGAGGCAGCAGCGGCCATGGCAGCGGAGGTCGAGGAGTGCCGCAAGGCGGGCGACACCCTCGGCGGGGTGGTCGAGGTGGTCGTGTGGGGTTTGCCCCCCGGTCTCGGTTCCCACATCCAGGGGGATCGTCGACTCGATTCCCGGCTCGCCGGGGCCCTGATGGGGATCCAAGCCATCAAGGGGGTGGAGTTCGGTGATGGCTTCGAACTGGCCAGGCGCCGCGGTTCCGCCGCCCACGACGAAATCTTCCCCACCGATGAGGGCATCACCCGCACTACCCACAACTCGGGAGGTGTGGAGGGCGGTATGTCTACCGGGGAGGTGCTCCGGGTACGTGCCGCGATGAAGCCGATAGCCACCGTCCCTCGGGCTCTGCATACCCTCGATGTCTCGACGGGTCAGCCTGCAATGGCCCATCACCAACGCTCCGACGTGTGTGCGGTTCCGGCGGCTGGAGTGGTGGCTGAGGCTGTGACTGCGCTGGTGCTGGCGGAGGTCGCCCTTGAGAAATTCGGTGGCGATTCCCTCGCGGAGACCCGCCGCAACCGGGATACCTACCTGGCAGATGTCGCTGCCCGCGGCCTGGGAGTGCGAGGGTGACCATCGTGCTCGTCGGCGCCCCCGGCTCGGGGAAAAGCACGGTCGGGGCGGAGCTCGCGGGCCTGCTCGGGAAGTCCTTCACCGATGTGGATGCCCGGATCGAGGAAACGGTGGGTAAACCTGTCGCCGAGATCTTCGCGGATGACGGTGAGGCCCGTTTTCGTGCTCTGGAGGAATCGACTGCCCTCGAGCTGCTGGAGACCGGGCAGGTCGTGAGCCTGGGCGGGGGAGCAGTCATGAACCCCCGGATTCGCGAAGCCCTGGCGGGTCACGACGTCATCTGGCTGGAGGTTTCCATCCAGCAGGCCTCCCGTCGCATTGGGCTCCATGCTGTTCCGCTGGCGCTCGGCAACCTCCGGGGGAGGCTCATCAAGCTGCTTCGAGAACGCACACCCGTCTATGAGGCGGTTTCAACCACCCGTGTCGATACCGACCGGCGTGCCCCCGGAGAAATCGCCATGGAACTCGCCGAAGCCAGGAGGCAGTCGTGATCATTCCGGTGAACAGCAGTAGCGCTCCCTACGAGGTACACATCGCCCCCGGTGCGCTGGATCGGCTCGATGAGGTGCTCGGCGATGCCGCGCGGGTGGCAGTCATTGTTCCTGAGCCCCTGATGGCTCTCGCGGAAAGGGCCAGGAAGCACTGTCAGGACCGGCAGGTGACCACGATCACCATTCCTGATGCCGAGGCTGCCAAAACCCCCGCGGTGTTGGCGAGATGCTGGGACGAACTGGCCACGGCCGGTTTCACGCGCAGCGATCTGGTGGTTGGGCTGGGAGGAGGCACCGCCACCGATGTGGCGGGTTTCGTGGCCGCCAGTTGGCTGCGCGGGATCGATTTCATCAGTGTCCCAACCACAGTGCTCGGTATGGTCGATGCCGCGATCGGGGGGAAGACCGGCATCAATCTGTCGGCGGGCAAGAACCTGGTCGGGGCCTTCCATGAACCGAGAAGCGTGATCTGTGATCCAGAGCTGCTGTATGAACTCCCCAAGGAGGAGGTTGTTTCCGGGCTGGCCGAGGTGGTCAAGTGCGGTTTCATCTCGGATGCCGAGATCTTGCGTTTGATGGATTCGGACCTTCATGGCGCCCTCGACGTCACCTCGGAAACCTTCACCGAGCTCGTGGGTCGTGCAGTCACTGTGAAAGCCGGTGTGGTGGCCATGGATCTGAAAGAACGTACTTCCCGCAGTGGTTCTGTGGGTCGGGAAGCCTTGAATTACGGCCACACGCTGGGACATGCCGTCGAGGCACATGCGGGTTTCCGGCTGCGTCACGGTCAGGCCATCTCCATCGGGATGGTCTGGATCGCCGAGGTCAGCCGGCGGTTGCTGGGATTGGAAGCCGCCCTGGCCGCCGATCATTCCAGATTGCTGAGCGCTCTCGGGTTGCCTGTCGCTCACGCCCCGGAGGCGTGGCCTGAACTTCGTCGCCTCATGCAGCTCGACAAGAAAACGCGTGGGCGGGAATTGCGTCTGGTAGGACTCGCTGCTCAGGGACAGCCAGTCATCCTGACCAGTCCGGATGAGAGCGAAATCGCCGATTCCTACGCCGCGGTTTCCGAGCGGGGGTAGGGCTCGGGTAAAATTCCGCGACGGCCCGTGCAAGCTAGAGTCGGAAAGGCGACAGGCGTGGTATCCACCAATGATCTCAAGAACGGAATGGTGCTGGACCTGAACGGTGAGCTGTGGCAGGTGCAGTGGTTCCAACACCACAAGCCGGGCAAGGGCAACACCGTCGTCAGGTCAAAGCTGAAGCACGTGCTCTCGGGCAAGATCATCGATAAGACATTCAACTCCGACACCAAGGTGGACACTGCCACCATTGACCGCCGAGACATGCAGTACCTCTACCTCGATGGTGAGGACTACGTGTTCATGGACAACACCACCTACGACCAGATCCACATCACCGCTGATGTTGTGGGGGATGCTCGTTTCTACCTGTTGGATAACCAGACTGCGACTGTTGCGCTGCACGAGGGAACACCTCTGTTCATCGAGCTTCCCGCCAGTGTGGAACTGGAAGTCACCTACACCGAACCCGGCCTGCAGGGGGACCGTTCCACCGGTGGAACCAAGCCCGCCACCCTGGAAACCGGCAAGGAGATCCAGGTCCCGCTGTTCATCACCACGGGCGAGAAGATCAAGGTCGACACCCGCGACGGATCCTACATCTCCCGGGTGAATGGCTGAGACCGTTCGCTACGGCACCCAGACGAAGGCTCGGCGAGTTGCCCTCGACATCCTGTACGCCGCCGAGCTGCGGGGCCGGAGCATCGTCGAAACCTTCATCGAGGCCAGGGACCTGACCGCGATCACCGTGCGCGAGCTCACCACGAGAATTGTCCACGGCGTGGCCGAACACCAAGAGGAGATCGACGCGCGCGTCTCGGCCGCACTCGACAAGTCCTGGACCCTGGAGCGCATGCCGGCCGTTGATCGCAACTTGGCGAGAATCGCGGTCTTTGAGATGGATCACACAGACACCCCCGGGCCCGTCGTCATCGCCGAGGCGGTGCGGCTGGCGCAAGAGCTGTCAACTGACGGTTCACCCGGTTTCCTCAACGGTCTGCTGAGCAAGGCCTTGTCAACCAAAGAAGCAAACTCCTGACCCCTGATTTGGAGCGATCATGAATTCCCTTCCCGCGTTGTTGGTTCTGGAGGATGGGCGTTCATTCCTCGGGAGATCCTTCGGAGCACAGGGGGAGGCCTTCGGGGAACTGGTCTTCACCACCGGCATGTCCGGCTACCAGGAAACCTTGACCGACCCCTCCTACCGGGGCCAAGTGGTACTGGCCACCGCCCCGCACATCGGGAACACGGGCTGGAACGACGAGGATGACGAGTCGGCCCGAATCCAGGTGGCAGGATACGTGGTGCGCGACCCAGCGCCCCGTCCGTCGAACTGGCGAAGCCGCAGAAGTCTTGACGCGGAACTCGCGGACCAGGGAATCGTCGGAATCTGCGACATCGACACCCGGGCTCTGACCCGCCACATCCGCTCCCTGGGGGCGATGCGGGTAGGGATCTCGACCCGCGAGCTGGACCCGGACAGGCTGCGCGCCAGGGTGCTGGAGCAGCCTGTGATGGCGGGCGCAGACCTGTGCGGTGAAGTATCCACGCCCAAGGCCCGAATCGTTCCCGCGGTGGGGGAGCGGCGCTTCACGGTGGCGGCCGTGGACCTTGGTATTAAGGACATGACACCTACGCAGATGGCAGGCCGTGGCATGGATGTGCACGTCCTGCCCGCGTCGACGAGTTTCGAGGAGATCGCCGCGCTGGAACCCGATGGGGTTTTCTTCTCCAACGGTCCTGGCGACCCGGCCACCGCCGACGGGCCGGTGACTGTGCTGCGGCAGGTGCTCGCCGCGGGTATCCCGTACTTCGGGATCTGCTTCGGCAACCAGCTGTTTGGACGGGCTCTCGGGTTCGGCACGTATAAACTGAAATTCGGGCACAGGGGCATCAACCAACCAGTGCTTGACCGCACTACTGGGAGGGTTGAGATCACCTCGCAGAACCACGGGTTTGCCGTTGACGCCCCCCTGGACCGGGTAGTGGACACCGAGTTCGGGCAGGCGAGTGTCTCCCACACGGGTCTCAACGACGACGTTGTCGAAGGTCTCGAACTGCATAGGGATGGGAAACTGGTGGCATTTTCCGTCCAATACCACCCGGAGGCCGCGGCTGGGCCGCATGACGCCAACCACCTCTTCGACCGCTTCGCCGACCTCATGGAGCGTGATCGTGCGCATTGAACACATGAGGGTCAGGAACTACAGGGTACTTCGGGACATCACATTCAAAGACTTGAAGCCCTTCACCATCGTGATCGGATCCAACGGCAGCGGAAAATCCACTGTTTTCGATGTTTTTGCCTTTCTTCATGAAGCTTTCACGGTGGGTCTTAGAGGAGCTTGGGACAAACGGAATCGAATCGATGCCATTCGTAGCCGGGGTTCTGAAGGGCCCGTCGAGTTTGAGTTGAAGTATCGCGTTGACGTGGACGGGCAGAAAAGGCAGACAACATATGAAATCGCCATCGACGAGGAGAATGGGCAGCCGGTTGTACAGCGCGAAGTTCTCCGATGGACCACCGCGCAAGGGTCAGGGCGTCCTCGAGACATTTTGAGATTCGAACGTGGAAACGGAAAGATCTACAACGAGCAGACAAGTAAATATGAGGATGAAGCCTTGGATTCCCCTGATCTACTGGCGGTCTCCGCCTTGGGGCAGATGCAACGTCATTTCAGGGTCAAGGCGCTGCGCAACTTTATTCAGGGATGGTATCTGTCGTATCTGACCGCGGACAACACCCGTACCACACCCACGAGTCGGCCGGAACCGAGGTTGAATCAGACTGGGGACAATCTGGCCAATGTGATTCAACATCTTCAGGAAAACCACCCGAGGACCTTGGAGGCGGTTTTCGATGTACTTGGTCGGCGAATTCCTCAGCTTGAGAGCATTCTCCCCAAGTTGCTCGAGGATGGTAGGCTCCTGCTACGCCTGAAAGATCGCCCGTTTGACGATCCCGTTCTCGACCGTTTCACCAGCGACGGTACGCTGAAACTTCTTGCCTACCTGACCATGCTTCACGATCCGACCCCTCCGACGGTGATTGGTATCGAGGAGCCGGAGAACCAGCTGCATCCAAGGTTGGTGCCGCCGTTGGCCGAAGATATTCGTGAACTCTCGGGGCGGTCCCAGGTTTTCGTCACCACACACTCTCGTGAATTTCTGTCGCTGGTGGATCCAAAGGAGTTGTGGATCATATTCCGTCGTGATGACGGATATGCGAGGTTGCACAGAGTGAGCGAGGATGAAAGGGTCATGGCCATGCTGCGCAAGGGAGCCTCGTTGCCTGAGCTATGGGCTGAGGGTTACCTGCATTCTGCCGACCCCAAGATGGCGTGATCACATGACGGTATCCGTTGCGCATGTCGATTTCTTGGTAGAGGGATACTCGATGAAAATATTTCTCGAGACTATTCTCCCCAAGATCCTGCCGGATGATCTCGTGTTCGAGGTGTTTGATCTTGGCAGTAAAAGTCAGTTCTTGAAGAAATTTCCCAAACGCCTCGCCGGCTATTCTTTGTGGATGCCGGATGACTATCGCGTCGTTCTTGTGGTGGATGCCGACCGGGATGATTGTAGCGAACTCAGAGCTATGATGATCACCGAGATTGAGAAATCTGGTTTGACTGTGACAAGTTTGGGGTCATCATGTCAGGGTCAGGTTCTTCTCTGCATAGCGATTGAGATGTTGGAGGCTTGGTTCTTTGGTGACGCTAGGGCGATAGGAGAAGCATATGGAAAAAAGTTTATGAATCTCCATAACAGAAGAGGTTGTCGTCAACCGGATAGAATTCAAGATCCGGCTCGTCGTTTGGAAAGCATACTGACAAATGTTTCGAAGCATCAGGCCGGACTGAAAAAAGTGGACCTCGTTTTGGATGCGACTCCGCACATGGATATTGAAAACAACACGTCGAACAGTTTCTGCCGGCTCCGTGACGGAGTTCGGTTCCTGATCAATTCATCCCAGGAGAGTCATGCCCCGTCGAACTGACATCTCGTCGATCCTTGTCATCGGCTCCGGCCCCATCATCATCGGTCAGGCCTGCGAGTTCGACTACTCCGGTACCCAGGCCTGCCGAGTCCTGAAGGCCGAAGGATTCCGGGTGGTCCTGGTCAACTCGAACCCGGCCACGATCATGACCGATCCCGATTTCGCGGACGCCACATACATAGAACCGATCACCCCGGAATTCGTGGAACGCGTCATCGCCCAGGAACGCCCCGATGCTCTCCTGGCGACCCTGGGTGGTCAGACTGCGCTCAACACCGCCGTCGCGCTGCACGAGAAAGGTGTCCTGGAGAAGTACGGTTGCGAACTGATCGGCGCTTCCTTCGAGGCAATCCAGCGTGGTGAGGATCGAGAACAGTTCAAGGCCATTGTCGAATCCCTGACCGACATTCCCGGTGGCGCCCCCGAGGTTGCCCGTTCCCGGATTTGCCACAGCTTGGAGGAGGTGATGAACGCGGCCGACGAACTCGGTTATCCGGTGGTGGTGCGTCCCTCCTTCACCATGGGAGGGGTCGGCTCCGGGTTCGCCCACGATCCGGAGGAGCTGCGACAGATCGCAGGAACGGGCCTGGCGGCCAGCCCCGTCACCGAGGTGCTGATCGAGGAGTCGATCCTCGGGTGGAAGGAATACGAACTGGAGGTCATGAGGGACAAGGCCGACAACGTCGTCATTGTCTGTTCCATCGAGAACTTCGACCCGATGGGGGTGCACACTGGTGACTCCGTGACGGTGGCCCCGGCCATGACCCTGACGGATCGTGAGTACCAGCGGATGCGCGACGTCGGAATCGCAATCATCCGCGCGGTTGGGGTGGACACAGGTGGATGCAACATCCAGTTCGCCATCAATCCTGACAACGGTCGCATGATCGTGATCGAGATGAATCCTCGCGTCTCACGAAGTTCCGCGCTGGCATCCAAGGCCACCGGTTTTCCGATCGCGAAGATCGCCGCCAAGGTTGCGGTTGGATACACCCTTGATGAGATCCCCAACGACATCACCCGGGTCACCCCTGCCTCCTTCGAACCTGCTCTCGACTACGTGGTGGTCAAGGTTCCTCGCTTCGCCTTCGAGAAGTTCCCATCCGCGGATTCCACTCTCACCACCCACATGCAATCGGTCGGGGAGGTGATGTCCATCGGTCGCAACTTCACCGAGGCTCTAGGCAAAGCCATGCGCTCCACCGAAACCGGCACCGGCTTCTGGCTCGGGCAGACCACTGGAGACCTGGAAACCCTGCTGACGGAACTGAGCCGCCCCCACGACGGGCGGGTGTTGAAACTGATGAGCGCCCTCGATGCGGGTGCCACCGTGGAACAGCTCCACGAGGCCACCCGGATCGATCCTTGGTTCCTCGACCAGATCGCCCTGATCCAACAAGCCGGTGCCGAAGTGCGGGAAGCGGACCACCTGTCCCCGGAACTGCTGCGCCACGCGAAACGCCACGGCCTGTCGGATGTTCAGATAGGCCGTCTCAGAGGACTCGATGAGAGCGTCATCCGGCAGCTCAGGTGGGCCCTAGACATCCGCCCGGTCTACAAAGCAGTCGACACCTGCGCCGCCGAATTCGAGGCCCTCACCCCCTACCTGTACTCCACCTACGAGGAGGAATCGGAGGTGCCGGCGCGCACCAAACAGGCGGTCCTGATCCTGGGCTCCGGGCCGAACCGGATCGGTCAGGGAATCGAGTTCGACTACTCCTGCGTGCACGCGACCATGGCGCTGCGCGACGCCGGGTACGAGGCGATCATGGTCAACTGCAACCCGGAGACCGTCTCCACCGACTACGACACCTCGGACCGGCTCTACTTCGAACCGCTCACCGCTGAGGACGTCCTCGAGGTCTACCACGCCGAGACTCTGGCCGGTCCCGTGGCCGGGGTCATCTGTCAGCTCGGTGGTCAAACTCCCCTGAAGCTCGCGCAGACCCTGAAGAACGCCGGGGTGCCGGTCGTCGGCACCCCGCCGGAGGCCATCAACCTCGCCGAGGACCGGGGTGCTTTCGGGAAAGTGCTGGCGGATGCCGGGTTGCCCGCCCCGAAACATGGAATGGCCGCATCGGCTGCAGAGGCCAAACAAGTCGCCTCGGAGATTGGGTATCCGGTACTGGTGCGGCCCAGTTTCGTGCTGGGTGGGCGTGGAATGGAGATCGTCTATGACGACGCCGCCCTGGACCGCTACATCGCCGGAGCCACGGAGGTAAGCGACGGCGCCCCTGTACTGGTTGACCGGTTCCTCGATGACGCCGTCGAAATCGACGTGGATGCCCTGTACGACGGCGAGGAACTGTATATAGGCGGGGTGATGGAGCACATCGAGGAGGCTGGAATCCACTCTGGCGACTCCGCCTGTTCGTTGCCACCGATCACGCTGGGCGACGAGATGATCGAACGCATCCGGAGTTCCACTCGTTTGATCGCCGAGGGCGTCGGAGTGCGTGGCCTGTTGAACATCCAGTACGCCCTCCAGTCCGACATCCTCTACGTGCTGGAGGCGAACCCACGGGCGTCCAGGACGGTTCCCTTCGTCTCCAAAGCAACCAACACCTCGCTGGCCAAGGCCGCGGCGCGGATCATGTTGGGAGCCTCGATTCGAGAACTTCGTGACGAGGGCCTGCTACGACCTGTCGGTGACGGTACCAACGTTTCCCCCGGTTCTCCTGTGGCCGTCAAGGAGGCAGTGATGCCGTTCAACCGGTTCCGCACGGCCTCGGGTGCTTTTGTCGATACTCTTCTCGGTCCCGAGATGCGTTCCACGGGTGAGGTGATGGGCCTTGACCTCAGCTTCGGCACCGCCTATGCCAAAACCCAAAGCGCTGGAGGGTTCCCGGTTCCCAGCGAGGGAACTGTGTTCGTCTCCATCGCGAACCGGGACAAGCGCCACGCCATCTGGCCTATCAAACGCTTGGCGGACCTGGGATTCCGGATTCTTGCGACTTCCGGGACCGCCTCAGTGCTTCGCCGCAACGGCGTCGCCGTACAGGAGGTGACCAAACTCAGCCAACGCGCGGAAGGTGACGCTGCGCCCTCCATTGTCGATCTGATCAAGAACGGCGGGATCGACCTGATCTTCAACACCCCGCAGGGTGCCAGTGTCAACACGAACCCACGGAAGGATGGCTACCTGATACGCGCGGCCTCGATCTTGGCCGATGTCCCGTGCATCACCACGGTCCCGACGATGGCGGCGATCGTGCAGAGCATCGAATCGAAAC